>Ga0256827_10000842_pt1 | contig 19330 bp, 16 predicted proteins | sample CV84metaG_FD_185977 | JGI IMG/M metagenome (GOLD analysis project Ga0256827, IMG submission 185977) | Hydrothermal vent microbial communities from East Pacific Rise, Pacific Ocean - CV84 | ecosystem: Environmental > Aquatic > Marine > Hydrothermal vents | place: Pacific Ocean: East Pacific Rise... | reverse complement strand
AGATACCCTAAAACCTGCGGTAAAAGAGTCATTTGAGTATCTGAATAGTCAATTTGATTGTATTGTAGCCGAAGGTGCAGGAAGCCCTGTAGAGCTAAACTTAATGGATAAAGATTTGTCCAATATCTATATAGCCACAGAGTTTAAAACAAAAATTATTTTAGTAGCTGATATTGAAAGAGGTGGCGTTTTTGCCTCTATTTGGGGGGTATATAATCTTCTTCCTAAACCTCTTAGAGAAAATGTAATTGGTGTAATTGTCAATAAGTTTAGAGGAGATATGAGTCTCTTTGATAAAGGAGTAGAGATTATAGAGAAAGAGTTTAATATTCCTGTACTAGGCGTACTTCCCTATATTCCCTTTAATTTAGGATTTGAAGATTCTCAAAGCCTTATGAACTATCAACAAAAGAGTAATAAAAATGCCAAAAGAGTTGCTGTAATCGCCTACCCTACTATGAGTAACTATAATGATTTTGAACCATTGATTGCTGATGAGAATATCGCTCTAGAGTTTATACAAAATAACATTCAGCTTGATGGTTTTGATCAGATTATACTCGCAGGTTCAAAACTGGTTGTCAAAGATTTACTATGGCTTAAAGAGTCAGGGCTATTTGAGCAGTTAAAAACAACAAAAACAGAAATTTTGGGAATATGTGGAGGATATCAGATGATGTTTAACTATATTCATGACCCCCAAGCCATAGAGAGCCAAGAACCAACCACAATTAGAGGTCTAGGACTGATTAATGATGATATTGTTTTTCAAAAAGAAAAAATAGTAAAAAGAGATACTTATACTCTTTTTGGTAAAGAGATTAATGGATTTGAAATTCATCATGGGATGAGTAAAAAATATCCTCTCTATTATCAACAAGATAATATCAAAGGAACATTTGTTCATGGGCTTTTTAATGATAGTCATTTTGAGAACTATAAAAAAAGGGCTGTTAATAATTTTGTAAAGAAGATGGAGCAACAATTAGATATTGAAAAAATTATAAAATATAGATAAAAACACAACTTAATTTAAAAAAGCATTTTTTTATCTATTTAAGAAATACAAGTTACATTTTACTTTTCTTTTTTATCTTTTTTTCTATTTTTTATTGAAAAAAGTATATATATGATAGAATATTCCAAAAACAAAGAGAAGGATTTCATTGCTTTCATCACTATTTCTATCAAAAAATCAAAAGCTTGTAAAAAAATGGACGAAAGAGCATGAAGAGATTATTCTTCTTACACATAAAGTCTTGGCTGAATACTCTAAAAATAACCATAAAAAAGCAAAAAAATCATTAATCGCACTTAACTATTTGGTTATTGACCATGTTACCGATGAGAATATTGAATTTTATAAACTTTTACGAGATGAGAATCGAGTTTCTATAAAAAATAGACAATATACAGAAGAGTTTGTCAGTACATTTAAAGAGATGAGACTAGACTTAATGAGATTTCTGACGCACTACACGCAAAAAGAGACCCTGCTTGATGAAGAGTTTTTTAATACGCTCAATGAGATAGCAGATGTCCTTCAAGAGCGTATAGACTTTGAAGAGGAAAATCTTTATAGCCTACTATCTATTCCTAAAAAAGAGGAGAGACGAAGAGATAAAGAGTGGGAAAAAATTAAACGAAGATACTAAATCCTATCATGTATCTTGAAATAACCCTTCTCGCCTACCTTCTCGATAAACTCTTTGGAGAGTTCTCTTTTATTAGACACCCCGTAATTATTATGGGAGACTATATTAAATGGTTTGAAAAAAGATTCTATAAAGATGATATATTTAGAGGTTCACTCCTAACTATAACATTGATGCTAATCGTTTGGATAGCGGTAAGTTCGATTTTATCAAACACCAATATATTACCTTGGTATATAGAGCTTCTTCTCTTATCTGCTTTAGCCTCCACTACCATAGCCTCAAATATGCTCTACTCCTCAGTTAAAGACCTCATCAAAAATCCCCATCATATTAAATATTTAGTAAGTCGAGATACCCAAGAGCTAAGTAGCTCCGATATAAACAAAGCAGGGATAGAGACCTATGCTGAAAATATGAGTGATGGAGTTATAGCTCCCCTATTCTATCTGCTTCTTTTTGGATTGGAGGGTGCGTTTATCTATAAAGCTATTAATACCCTTGACTCTATGGTAGGATATAGAAACAGACGCTATGAAAAATTTGGAAAGTTTTCCGCTATCTTAGATGATATAGCTAACTATATTCCTTCGCGGATTACAGCTATACTCATATCTTTACTGATGTTAAGCCCAAAAGCCCTGTTAAACTTTCACAAATATGGTAAAAAACACGATAGCCCCAATGCAGGACACCCTATCTCCGCTATGGCTTTGGCTATTGGGGTTAAACTTGGAGGGGATACAGTCTATTTTGGAAAACTTAAGAAAAAAGCCCATTTTGGAGAGAAAAGAGCCAATATCACAAACGAGGATATTTTAAAGGCTCTAGAGTTTCAATGGCGATTGGATATACTTCTGCTTTTAATTTTAGGAGCCGTTATATGCAAAAACATGGTGGGAATATAAGAGCCTTTGCTCAAGAAATTGGGTGTAATGAAGATGAAGTTATTGATTTATCTTCCAATATTAATGTTGTTAAACCCAAGATTGATATTGACTTTAACCAAATAAATATCTCTAGCTATCCCACCTATGATAAACTCTATCAAGCCATTGCCACACAATATAAACTAAAGAGTTCTCAAATAGAACTCTTTAATGGGGCAACAGTCGGGATTCATACTCTTTTTAGAGAGTTAAAGTTAAAACACTGCACCCTTTATGCTCCTCTCTATGGAGAGTATGCCCACTCTGCAAAAAGTTATGGTTATGAGATTGAGCTTATTAATCGTTTTACAAATTTAGACCAAGAGGTCAAAGAGAACTCTTTTGTTATCGTTGTGAACCCCTCTACCCCTGATGGAAAATTTTACAATATTGAGAGCCTAATGAAAAGATGGATTGATAAGAACTGTACTATCTTAATAGATGAATCTTTTTTGGACTTTACACCTTATGAGTCAGCAATTCAATATATAGAGCATTATGACAAACTCTATATTTTAAAATCTATGACCAAGTTTTATAGTTCCGCAGGGATGCGTATTGGAGCTATATTTTCAAATAGAAATAGTATAAAAGAGTTAAATGCCAAAGAGCCTCTTTGGAAAATTTCAGAATTTGATAGCCAATATCTGCAATCGGCACTTAGAGATAAAAATTTTATCCAAAGATCAAACCAAATCAATCGCCAACACTATCAACAAACCATAGATATATTAATAAAAAAACCATGGGTAAAAAAAATCTATCCCTCATCTGTTAATTTTATTCTCATAGAACTCCAGCAGATAACATCTCAAGAGCTTCAAGAAGCATTACATCCATATAAAGTGATGATAAGAGAGTGTGGTAACTTTGATTTTTTAGATAACCATTTTGTTCGTATTGCTATAAAAACAGAAAAGGGCATAGATATATTAAAGAGATTTCACTATAATAGTATTAAAAAAGGTTAAAAAATGTTATATAAAAACTTCATATTCTCTATACTCCTAACCTCTACACTATTTTCTCAGATACCCATAGATATTGCTTTAACCATCGGTTATAATAAGTTTGATGATCCTGAATTTTTAAGAGACAATAGCAGGTTTTATGGAGTTCGAGTCGCTACTCAACCTGTAAAAAATTATAGAGTTGAACTCGGATACGAAAAAGCAACCGATGTAAACTGTCAGGGATTAAATCTTACAAGGGCTTATGTCAATGGTATTGTTGAATACAAAGAGAGTACCCTCTTAAAAATAAAACCCTATATTTTAGGTACAGTTGGCTATGAAGATAGTAATATTCATAGATTTAAACCAAGCCAAATCTTTGTTGGTGCAGGTCTAGGTATAAAAAAAGATTTACCCAAAAATTTCAATAGCTTTATAGAGACACGAGTCATACAAAAAGTAGAGAGCCACGATACTGATATCATTACAACCCTCGGTATTGGCTATCACGTTAAATAGAGCCAAGCAATGCAAGAGAAAGAGAGTCCAATAAAAAATATCTATTTAGGCATAAAGTTTGCCTTCTCCTATTTTTCAATTATCCCTATAAAATTTAAAGATAATGACAATTTAGCACATCAAGAGGTATTGGCTACCATGCTAACAACACTTCCTATTGTCGGATTTATATTAAGTGGCATGAGTGTTGTTCTCTATTTGATACTAGAACAGCTATCATGGTATGGAGCTATTTTTTCTATTATATTTTATATGCTACTCTATGGGTTTATTCATACTGAAGCAATTATTGATGTGGTTGATGCCACTTATGCAAAACACTCTGGAAAAGATGCCTATATAATTATCAAAGAGCCAACTGTTGGAGCAATTGGTGTTCTCTATGGAATAGGATTAGTTCTTTTAAAAATATCAGGAGTAGTCTATCTTCTGCTCAATAATTATCTTTTAGAGTTTATAGCCATCGCAATAGTTAGCCGTCTTTCACTTCTTGTTGTCATAAAAATGAATCAGTTTCATTCAGGATTTATTCAACAGTTAAAAGAGTCTCTCTCTTATAAACATATTACTATATCTATGATAATAACCATTACAATAGGTCTCTTTTTGACACCAAATTTTATCTATATTTTAATTACAGGAATAGCTCTCTCTATTTTTATAATACAATTTATAAAAAGTAAACTTGGTTTTTTAAATGGGGATGCATTAGGTACAACACTAGAGGGCGTAGAGATTCTACTTCCTCTACTTATAGTGTTATTAATAAGCAGATAGTTTTAAATTATCTAGAAAACCACCTGTTGCAAAAAAAGTCTCTATAGTTAAAATTCTATTATTAGGCTCTAATTTTTGTAATTCACTATCTACATTAACCCTAAAATGCACCCATTTATCAATAGGTAAACCACCAACTTCTTCATAACCACGTACATGCTCTACAGGCGATGGGTAGTTTAACCAAAAATGGTCAGTGGTAAAAGGTTCAACCCCTCCATGAGTAAAAAATGAGTCCCAAAGTAATGCACGTTTTCCATAAAATGTATCAACATAAACACCTATACTATAATGCTGAATATAGCCTCTATCAACCAAATTAGGTAGACGATAGTTACTTAACCCACCCATATCAACCTCTAAAATTTTCTCTTTTGAATTGTTCATATCTAAATGGTATTCAGCAAGATTAGTATAATTATCAATCCACTCAGGAGGAAGAACCAATGCCCCTTTACTTTTATTGAATCCACCTTTAACTCTAATAGGTGTATAGTCTCCAGATATTACTCTCCAATTTTTCGATATAGTATCCTCTGCATCTTCATAAAGAGTACCTGCTGAGAGAACACGAAAAGAGCTATTTGCTTCAGATTTTAGACTCTCTTCATAGAAAAGTTCAGATTGATATACACCTACATCCAAAGAACCAAAAAATATTTCTCCCTCTTTCGAGTGATTAATATCCTCTCTAAAAAGAATATTCTTATGCTTATAAGTACTATTATTTTCAGAACTAATTACAATCCATGCATCTCTACGAGTATCAACATTTTTAAAAGAGATAGAGATGTTCTCATCACTAAAATAGCTCTCTTTTGAACTGTTTAACTCTATCTCTAAAGGCTCTCTAGTTTCTGTACTATCCCCACACCCTATAAAAAAGAGCATGAAGATAGATACCATTCCAAATTTAATTTGTTGAAATAGACTCATCGTTATCTTAATGAGATGAGAGTTTAATATTGTCTAAATCACCACCTGTGGCGAAGAAAGCATTTACACTTAATAATTTATTATTGGGTTCAAGTATTCTGAGATACTTCTCTATATTTACTCTGAAGTGTTTTCGATCATTAGCAGTGTTTCGTTGAAGCTCAACATAGGTAGGATACTTAAGTACTACGCCATCTTTATTGGCAGGAACATTATAGTGATTCATAAATGAGTCCCAAAGCATTCTTCTATATCCCAAAGTGGTCTGAACCAGTACTCCTACACTAAAGTGTGGTGTCCATCGACCCTGACCACCTACATCTAACTCTAAAACTTTATCCGTTGCATTACGTGGTGCAAAAGGCAGAATATACTCGGAGGTATTGGTGTGATTATTAATCCATTTTGCCTTTAAACGAACAACATTATTGTACCATACAGGAGGGTATGGACCAGAGACATGTATCCACTCTTTCGAGATACTCCCTGTTGCATCCTCATACATTAAAGAGACTACGGGTGTTGCTTGTACCGTAAAAGGAATTACTTTCTCTGACTCTAAACTATTATTAAAAAAGGCTCGAACCTCATAATTTCCAGGAGCCAATCCTGGCATAGGAGTAAAACCTCGTAGTTCAGTATCTCCAGGATAACCACCCAAAGACAACTCTCCACTTACATGACCTTTAGTATATTTCCAATCAATAACATTAGCAAAAGCATTAGATGAACCTGCAGGATAGATACCTATCCAATCGGTATTATTTGCGGGCATATTGTCATACTGAACAAAGACCAACTCATTTTGAGTATAAGTATTTTTATTTAATGAGAGGGCAACATCATCGGGATTCACATCCTCTTGAACAGAGAAAGAGGTACGTGCCTCAATATGATAACTATTTTTAAAAAAGACCCTCAACTCATAGTTTCCAACAGGCAGAGGCTGCCATGTTTCAGTATCTGAAATAAGACCATCAGTGTAGTGATAAGTAATTACATTCGCAAAATCATTAGAGGCTCCTGCAGGGTAGATGGCTATCCAATCTTTTGGATCTCCAAACATATGTGCATAGGTCACAGTCAAAAGTTCATTTGGTAAATAGACATTCTTATTGGTAGCAATAGTGACAGGAGGAATATGCTCTACAACAGAAAAAGCATGTGTTGTCTCAAGGTGGTAACTATTTCTAAAAAATACCCTAAACTCATAATCCCCAACAGGTAGAGGATTCCATGTTTCTGAGTCCTCTAATAGTCCATCCGTATAGTGAAAAGTAATCACATTTGCAAAATCATTAGAACTTCCAGCAGGATAGATAGCTATCCAATCTTTTTGGTCACCTGACATTCCAGAATAGGTTACCTCTAGTAGTTCTTGTTGTGTATATACATTTTTATCAGTCTCAAGAGTTGCTCCATTTAAAAGAGAAATTGCACAGAGTAATATAAATATTAATTTTGTTTTCATAAAATATTCCTTTTTTTTATTTTTTTATTTTTTTTAATGAGAAGACAACTTGATATTATCAAGGTCTCCGCCTGTTGCAAAAAAATCAGTAACACTTAATAGTTTATTATTTGGTTCAAGTATTTGTAAATATTTTTCAATGTTTACTCTAAAGTGTTTTTGACTATTTGCAGTATTTCGTTGAAGTTCAACATAAGTAGGATAAGCAAGAACTATACCATTTTTATTGGCAGGAACATTATAGTGATTCATAAATGAGTCCCAAAGCATTCTTCTGTAGCCCAAAGTGGTCTGAACCAATACCCCCACATTAAAATGAGGTGTCCAACGCCCTTGCCCTCCAACATCCAATTCTAATACTTTATCTGTTGTATTGTCTGGATTGAAAGGAAGAATATACTCTGAAGTATTGGTATGACTATTAATCCACTTCGCTTTTAAACGCACTACATTATTATAAAATGTAGGAGGATATGGACCAGAAACATGTATCCAGTTAGGAGAAATTGTCCCATTTGCATCTTCATACATCACAGAAGTAACAGGAGTATCAACTACAGTAAAAGGAACGCTCTTTTCTACATTTAGTGTGTTATTAAAAAATGCACGTACATCATAATCCCCTGGAGCCAATCCTGGCATAGGTGTGAACCCTATTAGCTGGGTATTTGCAGGGAATCCTCCTAGCGATAGCTCTCCAGAGATATTACCCTCTGTAGATTTCCAGTCAATAACATTTTCAAACTCAAATCCTGCTCCAGCAGGATAGATTCCAATCCAATCTGTACTATTTCCCTCCATATGATTATAATGAATAGAGACCAACTCATTTTGAGCATAGATACTCTTATCAAGGGTTAAATTTACCTCTGTAATATTATTTTCAATTGGTTGAATGATAAAAGAACTATTTGCTTCAAGACTAAAAGAGTCATTAAAGAAGACTCTTGCACTATAGTTCCCATCAGCAAGTCCACTAAAAGATAAATTGCCATCAATCAGAGCATTGGTATAGCTCCATTTGATAACATTTGTCCAATCGTTACTGCTCCCTTCAGGATATATCCCTACCCAATCTTTCATGGTTCCAAGAAGATTAGAAAAATGTACGGTTATATTCTCATCTGATGGGTAGATTGATTTGGAAGTAGTGATATTGGTCTCAAGAGAGACCCCATCCACAACAAAACTATAACTTGCTTCTAGTTGAAAGCTATCTTCGAAAAATGCTCTCACTTCATATGAACCTACAGGTAACTTATTTAATGTCAAGTTACCATCAATAAGCCCTTCTGTCCAGTTCCATCTTAATTTATTTTCCCAATTACTTACTGTCCCTTCAGGGTAGATACCAATCCAATCGTTAACATTACCAATCATACCATTAAACGATATATTAATATCCTCTTGAGGAGTATATATATCTTTTCCTGTTTGAACAGTTGTTGCATTTAACATACTAAAAAGGAGTGTAAGTATAAATAGTATTTTAGTTCTTGTTTTCATAATACTTTACCTTTTATATCATTATTTAATTTATTTTCAATGTGAAGAGAGTTTTATATTGTCATACTCTCCACCTGTTGTGACAAAATAGTCTATACTAATAAGCTCATTATTTGGCTCAAGATTTCGAATAACTTTTTCAACATTAATTTTATAATGTCTAAAAGTTAAACGGCTTCCAGAATAGTGATAATCATTAGGAGCAGGATTGTTCAAAATAACATTTCCATTACTCACTTTAATATGAGGCGGAATAACTGTCCGATTTGCACCATTATGATTAAAGAAAGAGTCCCATATAACAATACGTTTTCCCTCTTTTGTCTCTACGAGCAGTCCAAAATTAAAATGAGGATTATCTTTTGCACGCATATCAATCTCTAGAACTTTCTCTCTTTTATTTATATTAAGAGGAAGATGAAACTCGGTAGGGTTGTATATACGCTGTAACCAATAGGCTTTAAAACGTATAGCACCACTACTTTCAAATCCTGGAGAGACTCTTGTTTTCTCATACTTTCCAGAAATATGTATCCAATTTGGATTTAAACCATCTTCTGCATCTTCATAAAGAGTCGAAGTTGGTTCTATATCAACAACAGTAATCGTTTGCATCGCTTCTTGTGCCAAAGAGTTATTGAAAAAAGCTCTAATATCATACTCCCCTGCAGGCAACCCATTGAGTGAAAGTGTTCCAGAAGAGTTTCCATCTGTATATCTCCATTCGATAACATTTTTAAACTCATAACTTGCTCCAGCAGGATAGACACCAATCCAATCTTTATCACTCCCTTGCATCTTATCAAAAGTCACATGTAACAGCTCATTTGGAATATAAACCTCTTTATCAAGCGTTAACTCCACAGCATTGGGATTTGTAACAGAGAAAGAGCTATTCGATTCAAGACAGAAGGAGTCATCAAAAAAGACTCTTACATCATACTCTCCAATAGGTAAAGTACTAAAAGATAAGTTCCCCTCTAGAACCCCTTTTGTATATCTCCATACAATCACATTATTCCAATCATTACTACTCTCTTTAGGATAAATCCCTACCCAATCTTTGGGGTTGCCAAGTAGATGAGAAAAGTGAACAGTTATATTTTCATCTTGTAAATAGTTTGTTTTAGATGTTGTAATATTTGCATCTAATGCATTTTCATTGACTTCAAAACTGTAGCGTGACTCTAGTTCAAAACTATCCTCAAAAAAAGCTCGCACTTCATAGCTTCCAACGGGTAATTTTTCTAAAGTTATATTTGCATCTACCTTTCCACCTGTCCTATCCCACAGTAGAACATTTGCCCAATCATTCGTTGATTCTTTAGGATAAATTCCTACCCAATCATTAGGATTACCAAGCATATCATGAACGATGACTCTTATACTCTCTTTTGGAGAGTAGTTATCTTTTGAGGTTTGAACAGTTGTACTGTACAACAACGAAGATAAAAGTGCTAATATAAATATTATTTTTATTTTCATAATTTATACCTTTATTTTTTTAACATAAAACAGAATATATTGTTTTATGTTAAATTATACTCTTTTTAGAGTAATATCAAGATTAATGTTTATAAATAAAATATAAAATAATATTTATAATAGAATAAATAAAAATATTTTTAATTTAATTTTAAAAAGCTACACTTCCACAAACAATACAAGGAGAATCAATGTCCTATAGCCAATGGGTTCAAGAGCATGGAGCTAAACATAAAAAAATTATAAATAAACTTCAACATCTAACCGATAATGAACTAATAGAGTATTTCCGTTTTGACAATATGGTTAAAAATGAACCTGATTTCTGTCCTCTCTATGCAAAAAATAAAAAATGTCATGAAAACAAAGAACTCAACTGCTACTTTTGTGCTTGTCCAAACTTTAGATTCAACGATAGTGGATTTGATAAAATTGAGAGCCGTACACTATTCTCTTATTGTAGTATCGAATCTAAAGATGGAACTCAATATAAATCAGATAGTGCGATTCATCAAAACTGTGCAGGCTGTTTTGTACCGCATTCCGAGAGCTATATCAGAAAACATTTTACAAGAGACTGGTTTAAAGCAATGAGCAGAGTTGACTCTACAATAAGTGGCAAAAAAGTTGGATAAAAGAGAGATATACATGTTTATAGATATGAATTAATACTTTTATATGTTACTCCTAAATCTTTCAGATGTAACCAAATAATAGTTAACTAAATTTCATTGCTATATCATCCTAGATTATTAAGCTTATTATATTTTTTTATATATAATGGATTTAAAAAGGAGAGTTATGTCAAGAATAGAATCTCAGAGTCATCAATATACACCGTATGAGAAAATTGACAAAGAACAGCTTAAACAAGATATTGAAGAGGCAAAAGCCAAAATAGGAACCCCTTCTGAAGAGGATTTTCAACATCTTTTAAAAATGGAACGATGGGGACGAGCCTTTACCTTCTCTGGCTACTTACTCATCGCTATTCTCAGTATAGCAGAACTCATAACAGGAGGGTTAAGCTCTCTTCTATTTTGGTCAGTTGCTATTGTTTCAGCTATTTTTATCAGTACAGGAAATGTTGCACGATGGGCAAATGTAACCCACCCAATTTTACATGGAGCTTATGATAAAGTTCCTAATATTCCTGAGAAATACACCAAAAAGTTTTATGCAAAAGGTGCAAGACGACATCTTGATTGGCTTGACTGGATTACTCCTGATGCGTGGTCTTATGAACATAATATTATGCACCATTACCATCTTGGAGAAGCAGATGACCCAGATAATGTTGAGAGAAATATGCAGTGGCTAATTCAATCAAAAACACCTATGTGGTTAAGACGACTCTTTGTCTATATATTTGCAGGAACATGGAAATTTACCTATTATGCTCCAAATACACTCAGAATTTTACAAAATAAAAAACTTAAAGAGGAGAACAAGAAAGAGATTCTCGATTATGAGTATGACCCTCGTACCCCTTTTGGATTTGAACTTTGGTGGAACTACTACCTCCCTTATGGAGCCATAAAGTTTATTGTTATCCCTGCTCTATTCTTGCCACTCGGTACAGAGGCAGTATTTAATGCTTTTATTATTGTAGTAATTGCTGAGTTTTTTGCCAATTTACACTCATTTTTAGTGATTGTTCCTAACCACTCAGCTGATGACATATATATGTTTAACCAACCATATAAAGGTCATGGAGAGTTCTACCTACGCCAAATTATGGGTTCAGTTAACTATAATACAGGTTCAGATTGGAAAGATTTTTTACATGGATTCCTTAACTATCAAGTAGAGCATCATATCTATCCTGATATGCCTCTAAGTTTCTATCAGAAAACACAACCGCTCATTAAAGATATTTGTAAAAAACATAACCTTGAGTATCGACAAGAGTCTGTCTTTAAACGTATGAGAATGACCATCGATCTTATGATTGGAAAAACAAAACTTCTTCGAGTCGATGGGGTATAATTAGAGATTAATCTTTAACAAGTATAATCATATCCATAATCAGTAGACCTTTTTCTAGGTCTACCATTAAGGATAATAATGAAAAAAATTCTACTACTACTCCTAGCTACATATTGGCTAAATGCAAATAATCTACCTCAGCGAATTGAGACGACTATTAAAAATATTACTTCTACAGATAAAATCGAATTAGCCTCTTCTGTTCCAGAGGGAATGAGTGGTATTGTTATACATAATTATGGAAATGGTCTCTCGGCTATTACCCATACTATAGTTACTCAAAAAAATGGTACAGCAAAAGTACTCCCCTACAGTGCTATTTTACATGAAAATATTCCTACTGTTAAAACGCCCGTAGAGATAAAAGATAAAATTGTTTTAGGTAATTTTTATAATAATGCCCTACTTATAGCACCTGATGCAAAAAGCTACGCAAATATTACCAAACGCTTTAAAAAAACATGGATTCATCCCGATGCTTATGCAATGGATTTAATGAAAAATAGCGAAGTAGGTATTTCACTAGCTAGCTTACATAAGTTTGCAAAATTAAACCAAGTTGGATTAGTACTTATTGCTACTCAAAAAACACTTCTTATTCTTGACCCTATTAGCAAAAGATTCTTAGGAGAGTTGCCCTATCGTGCAGAGACAACTAAAGCCATGAAACCATTCTTCTCTAGATTTGAACAGATGGATATTTCTGTTTTTGGTCTATCAGAAGTGAAAATAAAAGATTATTACCAAGCCATTAAAGATTTAAAATGATAGAAAAACAACACTTAAATGCCTTTATCAACATTGTTGGAAAAGAGAATATATATGACGATAAAGCCCACATGATAGCCTATAGCTATGATGCAACCCGAACCCATTTTGAACCCGATGCCGTTATCTTTCCACGTCATGAAGAGGATGTCAGTAAAATATTAAAATATTGTAACGACAACCTCATCATTATTACAGCCCGTGGAGCAGGAAGTGGCTTTACAGGAGGTGCATTACCTGCAAATGGTGGCATTATTCTTGCCATGGAGCGACACATGAACAAAATTCTAGAGATTGATACCGAAAATATGGTGGCTGTTGTGCAACCAGGTGTGGTCAATATGGATTTACAAAAACATGTAGAAGCCCTTGGACTCTTCTATCCACCAGACCCTGCCAGTGAAGAGTACTCTACTTTGGGTGGTAATGTTAGTGAAAATGCAGGTGGAATGCGTGCAGCCAAATATGGAATTACCAAAGATTACGTTATGGCACTTCGTGCAGTACGAACCAATGGGGATATTATCCGAGCAGGAAAAAGAACCATTAAAGATGTGGCAGGGTACAACACAGCAGGAATTCTTATTGCATCAGAAGGAACATTGGCTGTATTAACAGAGTTAACATTAAAACTTATTCCTAAACCTAAATACAAAAAGACCTATATGGGAATTTTTCCAAGTGTTGATAATGCGATGAATGCAGTATTTAAATCACTCTCAGCAGGGGCAAACCCTGTAGCTATGGAGTTTTTAGATAAGTTGGTTATTGAAGCCCTTATCGAAAAACTGGGTGTTGATTTACCAAAAGAAGCAGGTGGTGTTCTGGTTGGAGATGTTGATGGAAATGTACCTGAAGAGGTGGCATTTCAGCTTGAAACCCTAGAGAAATCATTCAAAGAGAATGGGGCTGTTGAGTTTAAAGTGGCTGAAAATGAAGCCCAAGAGAAAGAGCTGTGGTATGCACGAAGAAATGCTTCACAATCAATTACTATCTTTGGAAATAAAAAGCTTAACGAAGATATATCTGTACCCCGTTCCATGTTACCAAAAGCACTAAAAGAGATTTATGCTATTGGAGATAAGTATGGATTTAAAGTTCCCTGCTTTGGACATGCAGGAGATGGAAACATTCATGTTAACGTGATGATTGACATTTCACAAATTGATGAAGGTCACAACTGTATTAAAGAGATTTTTGAACTGGTTGTAGGTATGGGAGGAACCCTAAGTGGAGAGCATGGAATTGGCACAAGCAAAGCTCCATTTATGGATATTGCATTTAATGAACAAGAGCTTCAACTCTTTAAAGATATTAAAAAATCATTTGACCCCAATAACATATTAAACCCTGGAAAGATGGGATTATAATTTCTTAAAAAAAGAGGAGCAAAATATCTCCTCTTTAAAAAACTTTTATTTATCATAAACTTTATCCCCTCTTAACCTCTCTTTTGTAATAATAATCAAAGGAAAAAATAATGGGGAAAACATCAACAGATATCAACAACCTAATCCAATACACAATTTATACTTTTAGAAGTATTAATCCTGAGAATATTCAGACTAATGCGGAAAAAGTGATAGAGAGCTTCAATAAAATTATTCACAATACGCAAGGTGTGAGTAACAACAAAAAAATAGAGCTACAACACACTTTTAATTTTCTTCTTCTCAAAAAGAATCATCGAAATGTTATACATAATATACTCATTGACCAACTCAATTGGCTCTTCTTAGAATTTTTAAAAATAGAGATTCCCGATGAGTTGGTTGTCTATATTGGACAGTATGATATCTTTTTAAGCTATCGTCATACCGATATTGAGTGGGTCAAGACATTAGAACTCAATTTAAAAGCTCAAGGGTATCGTATCTTTAGAGATGAGTATCAGATGATAGCAGGTGAGGAGATTAGGCAACGTCTCTATGAGGCAATTGAAAAATCTAAATGTGGTGTGGTTATCTATCCTCAAAATGATGACTCTAAATGGATAAAAGAAGAGATAGCATGGATGAGAGAGCGACAGAGTCGTGATACCAGCTTTAAAATCATCCCTATAGTCATGCATACATCAGAGCATCTCCCCGATGAGAATATTCTCTATATCGATTTTACACACAAAGATTATGAACGTGCATTTAATGAATTAATCTGTGCCATAAAAGCTGTTCCACCCTTAAAAAATCATATCAAAGAGAGACTCCAACTTCCAGAAAAAATAGTAGCACAATTATCCCTTGAGCCACCCACAGGAACGGTTCCTTTAGATTCAAATTACTATATTCAACGTAAAGTAGACCGTCGATGTTATGATATCCTTAGCTCCAAATATACCCTTATTCGTATCAAGGCACCCAGCCAATATGGGAAAACCTCTCTTTTAACACGATTAATTGCACAAGCCAAAGAAGAGAATCATGGTATCGTCTACTTTAATTTTCAAGAGTTTGATAAATCACTGTTAGAAAATCTCAATCAACTTCTAGAGTTTATCTGCGATATGATAGCCTTTGAGCTTGATATTGAGGTGACATTAAATCCTAGAATTGCTAAACGATTGACTCCCAAAACCAAAGCTACCAAAAAGATACAAAAAATACTCTCTAAACTTAATAGACCCTTAGTATTGGCGATAGATGAAGCAGACAGACTCTTTAGCTATGATGATATTTCAGATGAGTTCTTTAGTCTTATTCGAGCGTGGCACGAGTATGCAAAATCTGACCCCTTATGGGAAAATCTAAAAATTATTCTTGCTCACTCTACCGAGCCTCTTTTAGGGATTAAAAATATTAACCAGTCACCTTTTCATAATGTGGGACTAGGTGTAGAACTAAAACCATTTAATAGCAATGAGATAGAGGATTTAGCCAAAATACATCATATCTCTTTGAGTCATCAAGAGCTAAAAAGCTTTATAACTTTTTTAGGAGGACACCCCTGCCTGAGCCGAAAAGTACTCTATGCCATAGCTACAGAGAACAAGAGTTTAACCACTATTATAGAAGAGGCGTATAGTGTTCATAGTATCTTTAAAAAGCACATGAAACGCTATCTTCTGCTCATAAATGAGAACCCTAAATTGATTAGTGTCTTACAAGAGATACTCCACAATAAAAATCATATAGATGAGAAACAGTGCTATATTCTAGAAGCAACAGGATTAATCAAGGATACAATGGGGAGTATTGAATTTTCATGTCAACTCTACCATGAATTTTTTCAAAAAAGATTATAGAGGAGATAGACCATGAACCAAAACTTCTATCAAGTAGGAGGAACACTTCCTATACATGCACCCTCATATATCTACCGAGAGGCAGATAAAGAGCTCTACCAAGCACTTAAAGAGGGTAAATACTGCTATGTTCTTAATGCTAGACAGGTGGGGAAATCTTCTCTATTAGTACACACCTCTCAACGACTACAGCAAGAGGCATATATCTGTATTAATATCGACTTAACTTCAATAGGGAGTGAAGATATAACAGCAGATGAGTGGTATTTTTCATTTTTATACAAAATTATCGAGAATCTTCAGATTGAAGAGGATGATGTTATTGAGTGGTGGGATAGGAATGACAAACTAACTGTAGTTAACCGATTCTCTCTAGTTTTTGACAAGTTTATATTGGAGCAAACCCAACAGAATATTATTATTTTTATTGATGAGGTTGATGCTGTATTGGGTATAAAGCAAGGCTTCTCTACCAATGATTTTTTTGCTGTTATTCGAACTTTTTATAACCAACGAAGTGAAAATGAACGCTACAACAGACTCTCTTTTGCTCTTTTTGGAGTAGCCATGCCCGATGATTTGATGGAAGACTCCACCCGTACTCCGTTTAATATCGCCCATAGTATTACTATTAAACAGCTCAAACTAGAGAAGGCTATGCCTCTACTCAAAGGATTAACACATCAAAAGATAGAGAAACAAAAGATTTTAAAAAAGATATTTGAGTGGACAGAGGGGACTCCCTATTTGACACAAAAAATCTTAGACCATATCGCACATAAGCCTATTGAAAAACTTAAAGATATAGATAAAATTGTTGAGAAGCTCTTTATAGAAAAAAACTTTAAAGAGATAAATATTGGCTATATTCAAAAAATGATTTTGGGCAATGAACAATACAGCATACGAATGCTCTATCTTCTCTATGATATTATTAGAGGTAACTCTATAAATGAAGGTAAAAAGCTAGAACAGATTTATCTAAAACTTTCAGGTCTTATCAAAGAGGAGCATGGTGTTCTTCAATATAGTAATAAAATCTATAAAAAGGTCTTTAATAAAACATGGGTCGAAGAGAGTATCAACAAGGTTGACCGACCCTTTTCAAAAGATTTACAACGATGGGTTGAGCTTAATCACCCCCACTCTGCTCTGTTAAAAGGGGAGGTTTTAAAAAAAGCTAATCTTTGGGCATCAAGTAGAGAGGATTTAACCATCCAAGAGAATGAATATCTTAGACTCAGCATACTAAAGAATCAAGAAGAGACTTTAGCTAAAGAGAAGAGAAAAAGTGAGTTAAAAAAAATACAATACATATTAACACTATTTATCATGCTATTACTATTTACAGTAGGTTTATGGTATGAGTATAATCAGATTGAAAAACAAAAAAAAGTTGTAGAGCAACAGAAACAACTGCTTGATGAAAAAATCAAAATTGTAGAGAATCAAAATCAAAAACTTACCCAAATAAAATTAAAATTTCAAAAACAAGAGGAGCTACTAGAGAGTACTCTCTTTAGTGATACGCTGAATGATTCAGAACAAAATTATCTTCTTGCACTCAAAAGATACAAAAAACTTGCAAAAGAGAATCCAGAAAAATATAAATCTAAATTAGCTAAAACATTCAAGAGTTTAGCTGTTTTATATAATCTTAAAAATGATTTCAATAGGACAATAGAGAGTTATCAAAAAGCATTAAATATCTATGAGGATTTAGATGACAATAGCTCTTTATCTGAAAAAGCAAAAATATATAATAGTCTTGCAGACATTTATGTTGAGACAAAAGATTTAGATAAAGCCCAAAAGAGCTATATTCAAGCATTATCTCTATATAAAATTTTAAATAAAGATGCCTCTGAAGCCAAAATATTAAACTCTCTTGGCATATTAAATATGAGAGAAAAAAAAGATACAAAAGCCAAAGAGTACCTTCATAACGCTCTACTTATATATAGAAATTTATCTCAAAAAGAGGAGAAAAAGTATCTCCCTTTTGTTGCTTACCTATATCAAAATTTAGCCGATATTTATCGTAAAGAGAAGCGTATAAAAGAGGCAAAAAGATATTATAAAAAAGCCTTAGAGATTTTTAATAGCAACAAAAAAGAGTATAAAGATGAAATCTCAAAACTAACACTTCAAATTGAACTCAATAAGTTAGAGAAGAAGAGAAAAAAGTTAGTAACTATCAAAAGGAAGAGGGGTTGGGTCTATCTAGGGGAATACAACGACCAAGAGTGGATTGAACAGCATTTTAAGTTTGATAAACAGACCTCTCCAAAAGCATTGGTCAATACATATCAAGTCTCAAAAAGCACTCTAAATATACGAAAAAAAGCCTTTTGGGGAGATGTTATAGGAGTGCTACATGAGAGAGAAAAAGTTAAAATTATTAAAGTAGAAGATATTGGGGTCTATAAGTGGGGCTATATTGAGCATTAGAAGTTAGAGGCAGGAGAGATTTCCTGCCCCTATAGTTATTTTTGGGTACACCCCACAACAGTCACAAATCCATTACTCTTTTTATTCATAGAAATGGTCACATCTCCATTTTCAGTATCTTTACTAAAATTAACCAACGGTTTATCTGTTGGTTCTACTGAAAATGAGCTTTTATCGGTACAAGTGAGTGTATCGCCTTTTTTTAAGACAATATCACTACTTGTCTCTTCATCATTTACTCCACTATCGGTGCTTCCACCTCCACTGCCACCACATCCTATAAATAGAGATGCAATAACAGAGATTAATACTATTTTTTTCATTTTACTCTCCTAATTAAATGTTATAGATTGAGTTAATAGTGTCTCTATAGTTAAGAGAATTTTATTTAACTCTTTTTTGATAGAGACAACAGAGCCAGCTTCAAATTGAGGTAGAGAAACCGCTGTTCCATCTACAGATAACGAAGGAACAACCTCTCCTGATACATTAAGAACAATTTCAAAATCTACTTTTTGATTTTTAGCTGTTGTTATGGTTGGGGTGGTCATAGTCATGGAACCATCATCGGCAACAACGGTATCTGTTCCTGCAATATCACTCTTTATTACAGATTGGGTACTGGTGCCATCTTTTACTGTAATATTAAG
>Ga0256827_10000841_pt1 | contig 19338 bp, 24 predicted proteins | sample CV84metaG_FD_185977 | JGI IMG/M metagenome (GOLD analysis project Ga0256827, IMG submission 185977) | Hydrothermal vent microbial communities from East Pacific Rise, Pacific Ocean - CV84 | ecosystem: Environmental > Aquatic > Marine > Hydrothermal vents | place: Pacific Ocean: East Pacific Rise... | reverse complement strand
TATTCATAGATTGTTAAAGAACTATAAAAAGACAACATTTATAGAGTGTTTGAAGTTAAAAGAGAAACTTGCAGAGGAGTGCTTATGACGCTTGAATTAAAAAATATCGGAATGATAAAAGAGGCTAGTGTTAAGATTGATGGGTTGACTGTGATTGCTGGGGAGAATGATACTGGGAAAAGTACTGTTGGGAAGGCTTTATTTTTAATATATAGTAGTATGAGTTTAGAAGCTGTTTCAAATATAGAATTATTTGGTACAGAAGACATTCATAATCTTGGGAGAAAGAATATTCATGGAGAACAGATTAAAAAGAATATTTTTTCAAAACAATCTTTTAATTCATCTTCGTTAATGCGAATAGTTCATGATAAAAACTTTTTTGAATATAGCGATGAATTTATTCATGATACATTATATAAAAAAGATATAAAGATTGCAAATATAGCATTTATTGAAACACCTATTGTTTGGAATCTGCAAAAACTTTTTAGAAATCAAACTGATATAGAGTCACAATTTAAACTATTGAGTGGAGAAAGTTTAGATATACCATATCCTTTTTTAATGAAAGACCTGTATTTTAAGCTTGGAAATGGAAGAAAATATACAGAAAATTGGACAAAAAAATATCAAAAAGATATTGCTTCAATCATTAATGGAGAATTTAAAAAAGATGAAGATGGTATCTTTAGGTTTTATAGAGAGAATAAAAAAATTGATTTAATAGATGTTGCAACAGGAATTAAATATTTTGGAATTTTACAAACTTTATTAAATGCTAATCGTTTAAATAGTTACACTTTATTAATCTTAGACGAACCCGAAGTCCACCTACACCCAAAATGGCAATTAGAGATGGCAAAAATTATCGTTGAGCTCGTTAAAAATAGCGTTAAGGTAGTTGTTAATTCTCATAGTCCTTATATGATAGAGGCTCTAAAAAGATACAGTGAAGTAGCAGAGATAGAAGAAAAAACAAACTTTTATTTAGCCGAAAATGGTTATATAAAACAGATAGAAAATAGTAATTCTTTAACCTTAGAACAAATTTTTGAAAAGTTATCCGAACCATTTGATGTGTTTGATAAAATGGATAGTGAAAGATTACAAAATGGCTGATGCTTCATCTATTTTTGCATCAAAATTTAAATCTTTCAGTTCTACTTTAAAAGAAGTAAGTTTTGATAAAGATAATAACGTATATTTGTGTAAGGATGAAGTTCAGAAAACTTATGATTTTGATGATATTATCAAAAAATTATATCCTTTAAAACAACCTGCTTCTTATGATGCTTTACTTATTGAAAATAACACTATTTATTGTATAGAGTTTAAAAATCAGAAATCAAATATTATCAAAAAAGACACAAAACAGATACATAAAAAGTTATTCAATGGATATGAGGCTTTAAAAGAGATATTTCATACTTATAATATAGGAATGAAAGAGTATCAGTTTATATATTGTGTTGCTTATCAAAATAACAAAGATAAATGGCGAAGAAGAATTGAAAGAAATAAAATTCAATTTGGATTAGAAGTATATAAAGGACAATATTTTGATGAAATTTATACTAATGATATTGAATTTTTTACTCACGAATATAAAAAACACTTTTACAAGGAATTAAAATGCTAACATTTAGTGAAATACTACTAAAACTACAACAATACTGGGCAGACCAAGGCTGTAACATAGTCCAACCCTACGACATACCAGCAGGAGCAGGAACATTTCATCCTGCTACACTTTTAAGAAGCTTAGATAGCAAACCTTGGTCAACAGCCTATGTTGCACCAAGCCGAAGACCAACTGATGGACGGTATGGAGAGAACCCAAATAGATTGGGGGCTTACTATCAATTTCAAGCTCTTATCAAACCAAGTCCAGATAATATTCAAGAGCTTTACTTAAAGTCATTAGAGTATTTAGGGTTAAATCTACAAGAGCATGATATTCGTTTTGTAGAAGACAACTGGGAATCTCCGACTCTTGGTGCTTGGGGTCTTGGTTGGGAAGTTTGGCTTGATGGGATGGAGGTTACTCAATTTACTTACTTTCAACAAGTAGGGGGAATTGCTTGTGACCCTGTGGCTGTTGAGATTACTTATGGTACAGAGAGACTTGCTATGTATCTTCAAGGGGTTGAATCTGTATTTGATATTGTTTGGAATAAGCAAGGGGACACGGTAACTACTTATGCAGATGTGCATAAAGAGAGTGAGTATGAGTTTTCTAAGTATCATTTTGAAGTAGCGAATGTAGAGAAGCTTCTAAAAGATTTTGATGATGCTTCGGCAGAGTGTAAACTGTGTCTTGATAATGGTCTGCCTCTTCCTGCTTATGACCAGTGTATGGTAGCAAGTCATGCATTTAATGTTCTTGATGCTAGAAAGGCTATTTCTCAAGCTCAACGACAGAATTATATTTTGAAGGTTCGTGAATTGTCTATTGGGTGTGCTAAATTGTATAAAGAGCAAGAGGAAGATAGAAATAAACGTGTAGGGTGCGTTTCCTAACGCACCGACAAAATCGGCTTTGAACAATAATTAAATTTTAAATCTATAATAACGGTGCGTTGGGAAACGCACCCTACGGAATCAAAATGAAAATATCTGAAATATACCAAAAATTAAACGAAATCAGCCCCTTTGAACTACAAGAAAAATGGGACAACTCTGGTCTGCTTGTGGGCGATATGAGTCGAGAGTTTGAACATATTGCTTTAGGGTTAGATTTAGACCATAATACGCTTGATGAAGCCAAAGAGAACACGCTTTTTATAGTTCATCATCCTCTTATCTTTTCAGGACTAAAGCAATTAGACTTTTCGGTTTATCCTGCTAATTTATTAGAGATTATGGTTAAAAAGAACCTTTCACTTATTGCGATGCATACCAATTTTGATAAGACTCATTTAAATGCCTATGTATTTGAAAAAGTTTTAGGCTTTAAAAAAGAGTTTCAAGATGAGTTTATCTGTAGAACGACAGGTTCTTGGTCAAAAGATGAATTGATTAAACTTTTAAAAGAGAAACTTGGTTTAGAAACGTTAAGAGTTGTATCGCCAAAACATAAAATTACCTCCATAGCTTTAACAACAGGAGCAGGGGCTTCGTTGATGGATGAAGTGAACGCTGACTGTTTTTTGACAGGGGACATAAAATATCATGATGCGATGAAAGCGATGAGCCAAAATTTGATGATGGTGGATATTGGTCATTATGAGAGTGAACAGTTTTTTGTGGATGTGATGATAAAGGAATTAAAAAATTTAGGAATTTTGGGTATAATTTCGCAATCACAAAACCCATTTGAAATATTGTAGAGTATTTTTTGAAAATGGTACTACTAAAAGATGCTTAAAACCCCAAAGGATAGAGATTGAACAAACATTTAGAAGAGTTAATAGACCTTTCGCAGTTGGATAAGTCGATTGATGATTTTACGCCACTTATTGAAACAGCACAAAAAAAAGTAGCAAGAAGAGTAGAAAAAAGAGATGACATTGTAAAAAGAATGGATGTTCTTAATGAAGTTATTGAAAAAGCAAACTCTTCAGCACTTGCTTATGAAGAGCAAATTAGAACATTACATGAGCAGTTAACACTTGGCGAAGCTAAAGAAAAAGAAGTTAAGACAGAAAAAGAGATGAAAGCTCTTTCTATGGAAGCTGAACTTGCTAAAGAAAAATTGACTCATGCAAATGAAGAGATTGAACGTCAACAAACAATAGTTGTTTCTAAAAAAGAAGACCTTGCTGAAGCTCAAAAAGAGTTGGATGTTGCCAGTGAAGAGTTGGAAAAAATTTCTACAGAAGTAAACCTAAAATTAGCATCTATTGATGCAGATAAAGGTAAACTTTTTGGCGAACGTGAAGATAAAACCATGGCTATTGATATGAAGATTCTTTCATTTTATGAAAAAATTCGTGTTTGGGCTAAAAATACAGCTGTTGTTCCTGTGCGAAAACAGGCATGTTATGGTTGTTATATGAAGCTTAATGAGAGTACCTATGCAACGGTTATTAAATCTGAAGAGATTATCACTTGTCCTCATTGTGGTAGAATTATGTATATTGAACCTCAAACAGCAGAGACAGAAGCGTAGTCGCTTTTTTTACAGATATGATGGATAGAGCTTTTTTTATCCTTTATGCTGTTGTTATGACAACAGCATATCTTGTATCCCTTCCTTTTTTACTCTTTTTTTCAAAGCGACAGATTAAATATAAAATTTCTATTCCTGCACGATTTTTTATGTATAAAAACAGACCTTTAAGTTCCAATGGAATTTGGTTTCATGTTTGCAGTTTTGGAGAAGCTAGAGCAATTTATCCTTTGTTGGATGCCTTGCCAAAAGAGGAGTTACGACTAACAACAACCACACAAACAGGATATGAAGCAATCTCTTTAAAATCAGAGAAAGAGAGCCGTTATTTGCCTTTTGAACCACTGCTTTTTTCATGGTTAAAACCTCAAAAAGTTCTGTTGGTTATGGAGGCAGAGTTTTGGTATCTGTTGTTTGCTTTGGCAAAACGTCGTGGAGCAAAAACCTTACTTATCAATGCACGAATGAGCGATAGGTCGTTTCCGAAATACAAACGAATTGCTTGGTTGTATCGTCAGATTTTTAAATACGTTGATGAAGTTTATGCCCAAAGTCAAACGGATAAAGAGCGTTTAGAGTTTTTAGGTGCAAAAAATATTAAAGTTATTGGCAACATCAAATTAGCAAATATTGCAAAAAACAGCAGAGAATTAACAAAACCAAAAGTTTTATTGGTTTGTGGAGCAAGTACCCATGAGGGGGAAGAAGCACTTATTTTGGATGCTTTTACTAAGCTGAAAAAAGAAGAGCCAAATGCTCGACTAATTCTTGTACCACGTCATCCCGAACGGTTTAAAAAAGTTTCTGCTTTGGTTGAAACTTGTGCTACAGAGAATCACTACTCTTGGCATAACTATTCTCAGAATGAAGCATTGAATTCGGATATAATAGTAGCAGATGTTTTAGGAGAATTGGTCAATATTTATGCTGTTTCTGACGTGGTCATTTTAGGTGGTGCTTTTGCTAAAGTTGGTGGACATAATGCAGGCGAAGCAGCTCAGTTTGGATGTAAAATCATCTCAGGAGAGCATTACTTTAATCAAAGAGACATATTCTTGATGATTGAAGGAATTGCTATTGTATCAGAATCAAATCTGTCACGTCGTTTGCAACAACATGCACAATTAATACCAACAAGAATCATACAACGAACCGATATAAACCCTATATTAGAATCAATTAAAAGAGAGTTATAAAATGGAAAAAGCCTATAAGTTACTTGCACAGCAAGAGGGACTTTCAAACAAGAAAGCCAAAGATTTAATCGACAGAGGTTTGGTCTATCATTTAGATAGAAAAGTTAAAATCGCAAGAGCAGAGATGCCCAATGATACCTTTTTTAGAGTAGAAGAGATTGATAAAGTCAATATTATCTATCAAGATGAGAATATTATCGCAATTAATAAACCAGCACTTTTAGATACTTATGAGTTGGCTGATGCCATCGAAGAAGAAGAGACAACGCTGATTCATCGTTTGGATAGAGATACCTCGGGTGTATTGCTTTTAGCTCGAAATGAAGCATTTTTAGAAGATGCAATACAAGCGTTCAAGCAACGAAAAGTAAAAAAACGTTATGTTGCTTGGGTAGAAGGCGTTTTCTGTGAAGAGATAAAAATAGACGCTCCTATTGCCACACATAAACAAGGTGGGAAAGCATTTTCTGAAGTCAATGAAGAGCGTGGACGACCTGCTGTAACCATTGTAAAACCAATGGAGATTCAAGGTAAAAAATCCAAAGTTGAAATAGAAATTTTGACAGGAAGAACCCACCAAATTCGTGTGCATTTGTCAAGTATTGGTCACCCAATTGTGGGCGATGAACGTTACGGTTCAGTAACCCGTTCAAAACGAATTTTGCTTCATGCAAAAGCTATTTCCCTTTTAGGTTATGCTTTTGAAGCCAAAGAGCCTAGAGATATACAAAAATATAAATAAGGAGCTGTTATGACTGAACCTACCGATAATATCTATTACTATCCTGCATACCTTTTGATATTGGTTATTTTTTACTTTATTTTGAAATCGCCAAAGAAGAAAGACGAGGATAACGAAGATAAGTAGTGTGTGATTGCTATCGCACCTTAATCTCATTTCCATAATTAAGCCCATTTTGCTATAATCGCAACAATAAAATACCTGTATATAAAGAGATAATATGTTTGATACACTAACCAACAGTTTTAAAGGTGCTATAGATAAGATTCGTTTTTATGATGATGATAAAGCCCTTAAGAAAGCACTTGTAGAACTTAAAAAATCACTTCTTAAAGCTGATGTACACCATAAAGTGGTTAAAGAGCTTTTAGCCAATGTTGAAAAAGAGGTTAAAGGAAACGTTGGGAAAGAGAGCTTTTTAAAAGCCTTACAAAATGACCTAACACGCATTCTTACTGCAAAAGGAAATCAAGGGTTTGTTTTTGCCTCTAAACCACCAACGATTGTATTGATGATTGGTCTGCAAGGGTCGGGTAAAACGACGACGACTGGTAAGTTGGCACACTTCTTAAAAGAGCAAAAGAAGAAGAAAGTACTTATTGTAGCAGGGGATTTACAACGTTTGGCAGCTGTAGAGCAGTTGCGTCAGATTTGTGAACAGATTGATGTGACACTTGTTGCTGATGAGAATAAAACACCAAATCAGATTGTGAAAGAGGCGATTAAAAAGGCTGAAAAAGAGCTTTATGATGTGGTGCTTATAGATACGGCAGGTCGTTTAGCGATTGATGATGAGTTGATGGATGAGTTAGCAAGTATTAAAAAAGTGGCAAATCCTGATGAACTTTTCTATGTGGCAGATGCCATGACGGGGATGGATGCTGTTCGCACAGCTCAGACCTTTAAAGAGAAGATTGGAATCACAGGGGTTGTTCTTAGTAAATTTGATGGGGATTCAAAAGGTGGTGTAGCCATGGGTATTGCTCATCAAGTTGGCGTTCCATTGCGATTTATTGGTGCTGGGGAAAAAATGCCAGACCTAGAGCAGTTTATTCCTGATCGAATTGTATCGCGTTTGATGGGTGCAGGGGATTTGGAGTCACTCGCAGAGAAGACAGCAAATATTATTGATGAAAAACAAGCCAAACAACTTTCACGAAAAATTAAAAAAGGTAAATTTAACTTTAATGACTTTTTAGAGCAGATGGAGTCAATGAAAAAGTTGGGTTCAATGAAATCCATTATGGGAATGATTCCAGGTATGGGTGGTATGGCAAAACAGATTGGCGATATGGATTTGGAGAACTCACAAGAGATTAAACAGATTAAAGCGTTGATTGGTTCAATGACTAAAAAAGAGCGTGAAAATCCAGAGCTTCTTAATAATACACGAAAGCGAAGACTTGCTTCGGGTGCAGGAATGAGTCAAATGCATGTAAATCGTGTGCTAAAGCAGTTTAAGAATGCAGGTAAGATGGCAAAACAGCTTTCGGGTAAAGGGGGCATGAAACAGATGCAAGAGATGATGAAACAGGCACAAGGTGGGGGAATTCCTCGTTAGGTTCGGTTTTCCGAACCTGTGTTAAAGTAAAAATTAGATAGAATTCGTTTTTTAAAGCGTTGATGAGTGAACTCTCATTAAGATTAGTTGTCAGTGCTTGTTTGTAGTTGTTTCAGTAGACAACTCACGTGATGTATATTGCGTTTGGATTAGTTACCCAAATACTGAAAAAGAAATATTTCAAGGAATTAATATGACAACAATTAGACTTACAAGAATGGGTAGAAAAAAAATGCCATTTTACAGAATCGTAGTAACAGATAGCAGAAAAAGAAGAGATGGTGGTTGGATTGAATCAATTGGTCACTATAACCCAATGATTAAAGAAGATAATTTAACTGTTGATACAGAGAGATTAGACTACTGGGTTTCTGTTGGTGCTCAAATGAGTGACAGAGTTAAGAAAATTACAGGTAAATAGAGATGGTTGTTGATTTCGTTACTGAATATACCAAACTTTTAGTTAGTCATCCAGAAGATATTGCTGTTTCTGTTAAAAATATCGAGGAGAACTATAATGAGATTACCATCGTAGCAAATAGCGAAGATGTAGGTAAACTTATTGGTAAAGAAGGGCGAATGATCAACTCTATTAAAACGGTAATCTCTGCGTGTAAAGCAAAGGGTGGATCAAATTACCGTGTTAACGTAGAATCTAAAAAATAATTATATGAATCAACCTAAACGTTTTCTTATAGCCCAAGTGGGTAAAACCCACGGACTTCACGGAGATTTAAAGCTCCACATTCACACCGATTTTCCAGAACAATTTAAAGCAGGTTATACTTTTCAGTCAAGTGCTGGTTTACTTGAAATTCATGAAGTAAATTTAACACGTGGTATTATCTCTTTTAAGGGCTACTCAGGTATTGACTATGCAAAAAAGTTAACCAACGTAAAAATTTATGCTTCGTTAGAAGAGACGCGAGAACGTTGTGAGCTTAAAGAGAATGAGCATTTCTGGTTTGAAATAGAAGCTTGTTCTGTGATGGAAGAGGGCGTTGTATTGGGAAAAATTTCCGAAATGCAACGCTTGGCTGATGTGGATTATCTATTTATTGAAACGAATGAGAAATTGGTTAAAGAAGGCTTCTCTACAACTTTTTTAGTTCCTTATATTGATAGATATATTGTTAAAAAAGATATGGAAGCTAAAATCATCTTTACCAAAGATGCTAAAGAGATTTTAGAAGCTTCGTAGATGAAATTCTCTTTTGTGACGCTTTTTCCTTCTCTTTTGAAGGGCTACTTTTCGGACTCTATTTTGGCTAGGGCTATTGAAAAAGGTCTTATGCAGGTTGACTATATTAATCCTAGAGATTATACACTTAATAAGCATGGAAAAGTTGATGAACCAATGATTGGTGGAGGAGCAGGAATGTTAATGACTCCTCAACCTCTTTTTGATTCGATTAAAGCGATTAAAAACACTTCAGATAATGTTTATGTCGTTGTGGCAACCCCTGTAGGTAAGCCATTTAGACAAAGTGATGCAAAGCGTTTAGCACAAAAAGAACATGTTGTTTTTGTGTCGGGGCGTTACGAAGGAATAGATGAACGTTTTATAGAAGAGGTAGCAGATGAGCTTTTTTCTATTGGCGATTTTATCTTGACAGGTGGCGAATTGGCTTCACTGGTTATGTGTGATGCTGTTGCACGAAATGTAAATGGGGTACTAGGAAACAGTGACTCTTTGAGTGTTGAAAGTTTTGAAGCTTCAGCATTAGAAGCACCATCGTTTAGTAAACCTAAGATTTATAATGAAATTGGCGTTCCATCAGAATTGTTAAAGGGAAATCACGCTAAAATTTCGGACTTAAAAAATGCTATGGCAAAGTGTAAAACAAAATACTTTAGACCTGATATGCATAAACAACTCTAAATGAATAGAGTAATAATACAAAGGTAGTATGATGAGAAATAAATATATTGAAAGCTTTGAGCAAGCTCAATTAGAAAACAAAAGTGTTCCTGATTTTAGAGCAGGAGATACACTAAGAATTGCTGTTAGAATTAAAGAGGGCGAGAAAAGTAGAGTTCAGAACTATGAGGGTGTTTGTATCGCTCTTAGAGGTCAAGGTACAGGTCGTACAATGATGGTTAGAAGAATTGGTGCTAACTCAGTTGGTGTTGAGAGAATTTTTCCAGTATACTCAGAGAGTATTGAGAGTATTGAAGTACTAAGACGTGGTAGAGTTAGACGTGCTAAATTATTTTACCTTAGAGCACTTAAAGGTAAAAAAGCTAGAATTAAAGAGCTTAGAAGAAAATAATTTTTTCTTTCGAGTGATTTCTCGCACACTATTAAAGAGGGGCTTCTTCCCTCTTATTTTTTATTCTATTCCACTTCATTTTCATTAATCGTTTAAATACTCTGCTATAATACTCTATATTTTTCATAAGGAATTAATCCGTGAATTTTTTACAAAAAATTGCACAACGCTTACTTTTGGTGTTACAGTTTATACTTGTTTTTCTTTTTATACTTTTTGAAGAGATTATTTGGGAAGGTATTGCAAAGCCTATTTATAACATAATAGAGTCATGGAATGTTACTCAAAAACTTGAGCAACAGCTTCAAGAAACAAATCGTTATCTACTTCTTTTAATATTTACCGTTATTCTTTTAGGGGTTGAAGGAGCAGGAGTTTTTGCAGGGATTCTTTTTGTACAAGGGAAGATTCTTTTTGGATTATTACTTTATATCACAAAGATTCCAATTGCTGCATTTACGTTTTGGCTTTTTAAAGTCTCTAAAGCAAAACTTTTGAGCTTCGATTGGTTTAAATGGCTTTATAATAAGATAATGAATGGTTTGGATTGGTTGAAAGATTTAGATATTTATAAATCAACAATTGCTACAATGTTGACTTTTAAAATCAAATTTAAAACAGTTTGGCTCTCTATGAAAAAGAGATACTTTTCAAAAGAGAGTTCTTTTACAGAAGAGTTAAAATCGTTTTATAACTATATGAAAAATTTTAAAAATAGAAAAAAAGATAAAGAAGAAAATACTAATGACTAAATATGTTTTATTTGATACAGAAACAACAGGAAACCAAGCAGAAGATAGAATCATTCAAATTGGAGCAATGGTTGTAGGTGCAAGAGGAGAGGTTGAAGTTTATAATGAACTTTGTTCTTCTACCGTACCTATCAAGGTGGAGGCGATGGAAGTTCATAGCATTACTCCTGAGCTTTTAGAAGGAAAATCTGATTTTAAATCGACACGATTTTATAACAATTTAGCAGAGTTAAACAGTGAAAATAACTATTTAATTGCACATAATATTCAGTTTGATTTAGGGATGTTGGAGAAAGAGGGATTTTCAAATAGAATGAAACTTATTGATACCCTTCGTTGTTCTAAACATCTTTACCCTGATTCTAACTATCATCGTTTACAGTACTTTAGATACTCTTTAGGACTCTATAAAGAAGAGGGAAAAGAGGCTCAAAAACATAATATTGTAATTAAGGCACATGATGCTATTGGCGATGTTGTGGTTATGAAATTGCTTCTCTCTAAATTGGTAGCACGAGTTAAAGAGCAGTACCAAGGAGTGAACCCTATGGTTAAACTCGAAGAGTTAACACGTACCCCTGTAATGATGAAAAAATTTAAGTTTGGTAAATATAAAGGCGAAGAGATAGAAGATATTGCACGCTCTGATGCAGGTTATATCAAATGGATGTTGAAATCTTTGGAGTTGGATGAAGATTTAAAATATACTCTTGAACGTGTTTTAGAAAATGTTTAAACTTTATGGGTATTTCCCATAAAGTTTAATTTTTAACGACGACTATAATAAGCATCTTTAACAGCTTGTGCTAATTGATGTACAGCCATAGCATAATGGTCTTTTGGGTTGTATCTGGTAATGGCATAGAAATTTTTTGTTCCCCACCATAATTCATCTCGGTCATATCGGCTCAATTTAATAAGCGATACATCTCCTCGATACCCAAAAAAGTTAGAGGTTGGTCTCATTCCCAGTGAGAGCAGGTGTCTTTGTGTGTAGCTTGATTTAAATCCTGTTGTCAAGCCATAAAATCTTCTTTTATTGTATTGAACTTTCATTGCTACAGGAATACGGTTGTTCCATTTTCCTCGCTCTACAAAATATTTAGCAATAGAACCAATGGCATCGGCTTTATTAAAAAGGTTAATATGTCCATCATTATTAAAGTCAATGGCATGTTGTCTAAAGGCTGTAGGCATAAATTGAGCCAATCCAAAAGCTCCTGCGTAAGAACCCTTTATACGTTGGGGATCAAGTCTCTCATCTCTTATCATTAGAAGGTAACTCTCTAGCTCTCCTTTAAAAAATTTAGAACGTTTTTTAAATTCAATTGCTAATGTTGTTAGTGCATTCATCACAGAGTGCGTGCCTGTATAGCCTCCAAAATTGGTTTCTACTCCGATAATACCGATAATGTATTCTGGTGCAACACCGTATTTTTTGGCAGCTTTATTGAGGTAAGAGAGGTTCTCTCGCCAAAATGCAACACCTTTATTGATACGGGATGTTGTTAAAAAGTTTTTTCTATATTTATCCCATGCACCGACAAGACTTGCTTTCTGATAGGTGGGTTTTGCTGTTTTAAAAACATTGTATTTGTCTAATGCATCTTTATCTCTACTGACAGTTGAAAAAATAGTATTTAGTGTGTATCTATCATAATTGTATTTAGAGACCATCATATTGATAAAACTTTTTAGTTGAGTATTGTTTCGATAGGCTCCACCAAGGTATCTGCTACGAGGAATTGTATAGGTAGGTATTCTATTATTAACTTCTGGAATAGAGGTGTCAATATGACGAAAAGGGGAGTTGTTATCTGTAATAACAGGTTGCGTTGGTATATAGTCAGGGACAACAATTATCTCTTGGGGAGTATGATATTGTGGTGTATTATTGGGAACATTTATCGAGACAGCTTGCTCTCTTTTTACACATCCACTGCTAAGTAGAAGTATAGAGAGAAGCATTGAAGCCTTTATTTTTGTCATGATGAAATCCTTTTTTATTGAATTTTAACATAACTTTGTGAATAAAAGTTGTTGCCTAATTAAAGGTAGGTGTCTTTAAACGTTACATAACGTGCTGCTGAAGCATAGAGTTCTGCCACTTCTTCATCGGTTAATTCCCGTATGCGTTTAGCAGGACTTCCCATAATAAGGCTTCTTGGTGGAAAAACTTTATTTTTAGTTACAAGTGAACTTGCACCTACAATGGACTCTTTGCCAATGACTGCACCATCTAAAATAGTAGCAGACATTCCAATAAGACAGGCATCTTCGATGGTACATCCATGCAACATAACTCGGTGTCCTACGGTAACATCATTCCCTATAATAGTTGGGTTTCCATCCGACATGTCCTCTTTTTTATGGTGGGTAACGTGTACCATGGATAGGTCTTGGATATTGGATCTATCGCCAATAGTTATCGAGTGTACATCCCCACGCACCACACAGCCAAACCACACGGCAGAGTCTTCGCCCATACTTGTTCGACCAATTACGGTAGCACCTTGGGCTACCCATGCCCCTTTTTTTAGTGTGGGTGTCCACTCTTTGTATTTAACCAACATCTTTAATCCTTTAATACTTTTTTTGCTAATTTTTTGACATAAGCAGGAGTCTCTTTTTTACTCTGATTATGTATCTTTGTAATGTACTCTTCTAAAATTTCATGATTGTTAATTACTTTATCGTCATTTTGCTTAACCTGTTTGTATTCGCCTGAACTTTTAAGCTTCCAACGTAAAACATTGTCCTGAAGTTGCAAAGAGAGTATCTGTTTCACTTTTTGTACCAATACTTTTTCGGTAATGGGTGTCAAAATTTCAATACGACGAATAAGGTTTCTAGGCATTAAATCAGCCGAAGAGATGTAACATTGATTTTGGTCGTGTTTAAAGTAGTAGATTCTAGGATGTTCTAAATACTTTCCAATAATCGAATAGACTGAAATGTTTTCACTAACGCCTTTTATCCCTGGTCGAAGTGTACAGATACCACGAATAATAAGCTCTATTTTACACCCTTTTATGGATGCTTTGTAGAGCGATTGAATAATATCGGGGTCAACCAAAGAGTTGGCTTTTAAGATAATCAAGCCTTTCTCTTTTTGGTTGGCTTCATGCTCTATCATTTTGATAAGCTTTGGTTTGATATGCTCAGGAGAAAGTGTCAATGTCTTAAGCTCACTATGGTCAGAGAATCCTGTAATAAAATGGAAAAACTTGGTTACATCATTATTAAATTCTGTTTTTGCTGTAAAATAACTCATGTCGGTATAGATTCTTGAAGTACTTGGGTTGTAATTCCCTGTACCTAAATGAACATAGCCTTGAAGTTTTTTTCCTTTTCGTTTGGTTACTTGTGCCACTTTTGCATGAACCTTTAAGCCTTTGATTCCATAAATAACGTGGGCTCCAGACTCTTCGAGTTTTCTTGCCCAATGAAGATTGGTCTCTTCATCAAAACGTGCTTTTAGCTCTACTAATACGGTTACCTGTTTACCTGCTTTGGCTGCTTTGATAAGGGCTCTTACAATAGGAGAGTTTTTTCCTACACGATAAAGCGTCATTCTCATTGAAAGCGTATTAGGATTATTAGCTGCTTCTTGAATAAAATTCACAACGGGGTCAAAACTCTCATATGGATGATAGAGCAGAACATCTTGCTTTTCAATAGTTTTAAAAATATTATGATCTTCATCAAAGGGTGGAAGTATTTTGGGACTGTAGTTTGGTAGCGTTAAGTAGGCAAGTTTCTCTTCGGTAACAATACTCCAAAGTGTTCCTAAATTTAGAGGCATATTATAATAGTAGATGTCAAGTGGGTCAAGTTGAAGATGCGTTGTTAAAAATTTACTTAAAGACTCATCAGCACCTTCCATCAGCTCTAATCGAATTAATACACCTCTGTTTCTTGAGCGTAATCCCTCTTCCATAATTTCAATAAAATCATCAGCTTCTTCCTCTTCAATCTCTAGGTCAGCATTACGCGTTACTCTAAAAGGTATAGAGGTAATTTTACGTAAGCCTTGAAAAAGTTCACAGGAAAAGTGTTCAACTACCGATTCAATAGGAATATAACAGTGTTCTACTTGTAGGAACCGTGGAAGGATTCTAGGAATACGAATCAGTCCATGTTTAATGTTTCCTTTCGAGTCTTCAAGTTTTAGTGCCAATGCAAAGCTAAGATTATTTAAGTGTGGAAAGGGGTGCATTGCGTCAATGGCAATGGGCATTATTACAGGATAAATTTGCTCAAAGAACTCTGTTTTAATAATCTCTTTCTCTTTTTCAGAAAGTTCACTGTACTCTTTGATGTAGACTTGATGCTCTTTAAGCTCATGCATAATATTTTGAAAGGAAGACTCAACTGTTTTTTGTTCTTTGTGAATGGTCTTATGAATGGCTTTTAGTTGTTCTGTTGGGGTTAATTTATCAATAGCCGTCTCTTGGACGCGTGCTTTAAGCAAGGCTTTGAGTCCTGCTACACGAATCATATAAAATTCATCAAGATTTGTTCCATAAATGGCTAAAAATTTCATACGTTCTAAGGGAGGTAAAGATTTGTTTTTTGCTTGTGCAAGTACACGTGTGTTAAATTTCAGCCATGAGAGTTCACGGTTAAAATAGAGGTCAGGGGAGGTTAGGTCAATGCTCATGAATTAGCCTTAAAATTTTATTTAGATTATAGTATATCACGTCGGTTAGAAGCCAACCCTACGTGTTTCAAATGTTATATCATATAAAAGCTGTAGAGTTGGCTTGAGTTAGCAACGATTTACAACTTCTTTATTTTTGCAATTTGGTCACGCAGTCTCGCAGCTTCTTCAAACTCCAAGTTTTTAGATGCTACTAGCATTTTAGCTTTTAGCTCATTGAGTATCTTTTTTCGTTCAGCTTTTGGCATTCTATCAAGTTTACTTTGCTTATTATACAGCTCTCCTGCATCTTCTACTTTTAAATCGGTATCAAGTTCTCGAAGCGTGGTTTTAGGGGTAATCCCATGTTTTTTATTATATGCTATCTGTACCTCACGACGCTTAGAGGTTATATCAATGGTCTCTTTCATAGAGTTGGTAATTCGATTGGCATACATTAATACCCGACCATTAGAGTTTCTTGCAGCTCTTCCCGAAGTTTGAATAAGAGAAGTAGTAGAGCGTAAAAAACCCTCTTTATCGGCATCTAAAATAGCTACTAAAGAGACCTCGGGTAAATCAAGCCCTTCTCTAAGCAGATTAATCCCTACCAAAATATCAAATTCTCCCAAACGTAAAGAGCGAATTACTTGGTTACGCTCAATTGCGTCCAAATCAGAGTGCATGTAGCGTGCACGAAGCCCTAAATCATTGTAATAATTGGTCAACTCCTCAGCCATTTTTTTAGTAAGTACAGTTACTAAAACCCGTTCGCCTTTTTCTATAACAGGTTTCATTTGGTCGTGTAAATTTTCAACTTGATAGGTACTTGGAATCACTTCAATAGGAGGGTCAAGCAGACCTGTTGGGCGTACCACTTGTTCTGCAACCACGCTAGAGAGTTCAATTTCAAGCTCTTTGGGTGTAGCCGAAACAAAAAGAAAATGAGGAGGTTTATTAATGTACTCATCAAACATCAATGGGCGATTGTCTAACGCCGAGGGTAATCGAAAACCATGTTCTACCAAAACCTCTTTACGGCTACGGTCTCCTGCGTACATTCCCCTAAATTGAGAAAGAGAAACGTGAGATTCATCAACAATAACCAAATAGTCATCATGCATTGCTTCAAAATAGTCCATCATGCTAAAAGGGGTTTCGCCCTCTTTTTTTTGGGTAAGGTGTCGTGAATAGTTCTCTATTCCTTTACACATTCCTGTGGCTTCTATCATCTCTAAATCAAACTCAACACGCTGTTTTAACCGATTATACTCCAACATTCGGTCTTCTTTCTGATAATAGTTCAGACGTTCGCCAAGTTCTGTCTCGATGCTTTTAACAGCAATAGCTAACTTTTCTTGAGAGACAATAAACTGATTGGTAGCGTAAACGGTTGCTTCTTTAAAGTGTTCTATCTTTTCGCCTGTGAGTGTATTAAAGGTATAGACATCTTCAATCTCATCTCCAAAAAACTCTACTCGAATGGCAAACTCTTCATTGTACGCAGGATAAATATCAATTACTTCGCCATTGACTCGAAAGTCTCCACGGTCAAAAAAATCATCGTTTCGTTTGTAGCCCATCTCCACCAGTTTTAGGAGCAAGGCTTTTTGAGCGTACTCTTCGCCCACGATGAGTTTTTGAACAATGCTTTTATAATCTTCAGGCGAACCCAAACCGTAATTGGCAGAGACCGAAGCAATAACAATCACATCTTCATGAGAAAGAAGAGAAGCCGTGGTAGAGAGGCGTAAGCGTTCCAGCTCTTCATTAATAGATGAATCTTTTTCTATAAAGAGGTCTTGACGGGGAATATAGGCTTCTGGTTGATAGTAGTCATAGTAACTAATAAAATACTCCACATGGTTATTAGGAAAAAAAGTTCTAAATTCAGAATAGAGTTGAGCTGCCAAGGTTTTGTTATGGGTCATAATAAGTGTTGGCTTTTGGGTAGCCTCTATTACTTTTGCCATAGTATAGGTTTTTCCTGAACCTGTAACACCCAGTAGAGTTTGATAACGGTTTCCCGATTTTATAGACTTTACAAGGGTTTTAATAGCAGAGGGTTGGTCTCCTGAAGGTTGATAAGGGCTAGAGAGAGTAAAATTTGGCATAGGAATTTTTCTTTAATAAAGTTTATTTTTTATTAGGCTGAAAGTAGTTTTTCTAATCGTGAGGCAAGTTCTTGAATGTTCTCTTCTTGTTCCATTTTTATACTTCTTCGTATCTCTTCGGTCTGTTTTAGCAGTCGAATCTCTTCTTTTAATCGGAAATTCTCGGCTTCAAGCTCTTTCTGTTTAGTTAAAATAGTTTCAATTTTTTGCAGTAATTTATCTAATAAAGCCAAGACTTCTCCTTTTTACATATATTAAATGATACATTATATCTATTAATTATACATTAATTATGTAATAATTGCTATAATCATGTATAAAATATAAGGAGTTTCTATGGAAAAGGTTGTTTTTAGTATTACAGGCAGGCGATTTGATGTTGAACTGGATGATGTATTTGCTCAATATATTAAACAAGATCTCTTTGATAATAATATTGTCCCCGATAGAGACACTGAACCTACCAAATTGCTTCAACTCTATTTAAAATCCATGAAAAGAAATTTTGATAATGAGGAACAGATAAAAACATTTATGGTTGAAAATCTTTTAGATAAATAAGATAATTATTTTAAATATTAAAGTTTTTTTAAATAAAAAATATAAATTAAGTTATTTATATTTATTTTTAGTTTATAATACTCCTAGTTCATAAAGACAAAGAAAAGAACTATAAATTATTCAAGGAGTATTTATGACAAATACACATAACGTTCAAACAAAAAAAGGTTTTACAATGATCGAATTGATCTTTGTAATCGTAATTATCGGTATTTTAGCAGCAGTAGCTATCCCTAGATTAGCAGCAACTAGAGATGATGCAAAAGTTTCTGTATGTATGCAAGAAGCAACAGGAATTTTAGATGCAATTGAAGCAAGATATACAGCACAAGGTAAATTAGGTGCGATTTCAGACTTAACAAATCTTCCTGGTGCAATTACTGTTGCTAGAGGTAATGGAAATGGATTTAAAGAAGCATTAACTACATCTATTGATATTCCAACTACAGCAGGAGATGGTACTCCAGTAACATATTTATGTGATGGTTTAGAAGCAGTTACCTTTACAACTTCTATTGATGCTAATGGTTCATCATGGATTACTCCTTCAGATGCTTCTGGAACTAATGTTGGTTTAGGAAACAATGTTGCTAAAGCTTTAAATAGTAATAATTACTTTAAAAAGTATAAACTTGGTGGAAGTGGAATTGCTTATAACTAAGACTTTATTCTCAAGCTTTATGCTTGGGAATTCTTAATTTTATATTTTTAAGTTCAAATATTTTGTATTTAATAATCTAAAATTAAAGTATAAAATTATGAAAAAAAGAAAATCTGCATTTACTATAATTGAGCTTATTTTTGTTATTGTAATAATAGGGGTTTTAACAGCTGTTATGATTCCTCGTCTATTTATGATGAGAGATGATGCAATAATTTCTTTATGTGTACAAGAGAGTACACAATTTTTAAGTGAACTATCTTTTTATTATACCTCTAATGCTATTTTTACAAATGTATCAAAAATGACAAATCTTGATACAAATTTAACTGCTACCGATAAGAAAAATGGCTTTATTAATAATGTTAATATGCAACTCCCATTAGTTGAGGGTAGTGGCAAAAGTGTTATTTATAAATGTAATGGTTTTAATAGCGTAGAGTTTCAAGCTTCAATTGATAATAATGGTACGGTTTGGATTCGTACCCATGATGCAGCAAAGAATCAATTAGGCATTGGTAAGAATGCATCAAAAATATTAGAAAATAAGGAATTTTATAAATTTTACCAAGTAGGTGGAGTTCATTTACATTATGGATTTGAACATAATTAAAATTAATATAAGGATATAAATATGAAAAAACAAAAATCAGCTTTTACAATGATAGAATTGGTATTAGTAATTGTGGTCATTGGAATCTTAGCATCTGTTGCTATTCCAC
>Ga0256827_10000840_pt1 | contig 19345 bp, 13 predicted proteins | sample CV84metaG_FD_185977 | JGI IMG/M metagenome (GOLD analysis project Ga0256827, IMG submission 185977) | Hydrothermal vent microbial communities from East Pacific Rise, Pacific Ocean - CV84 | ecosystem: Environmental > Aquatic > Marine > Hydrothermal vents | place: Pacific Ocean: East Pacific Rise... | reverse complement strand
TTAAGTTACCCTCTTTAGAAAAATCAAAAGATTATTTATATAATGTGAGACTGATTTCCAATCATAGTTTAAATGATGTTTCATCAATTTCAGAGCTTGGAGAAAAGATGAATTATCTTTATATCTACAATAATAAAAATTTAGTAAAAGCTCCAAATGTTTCTAAACTTGTAAATTTACGATATTTAGATTTATACTCAAACTCAATCGCAGATATTAGTGAGTTGGAATCTATTTCTAATAAATTATATGTTTTAGATTTGAGATATAACCCTATTACAAATTTTGATATTGCAAGATTAAAAGAGACTCTTACAGATAAAAATATTTATCCTAATTATTTTTATGTCTCTTATAATAATGTACCAACTAAGTTTCTGAATCTTGAACAAAATTTTGTAAAAGATACAGATACAGTTAAAGATGAAGTTACAGGGTTAATTTGGGAAGATCAATCAGAAGTTTTTGAAGGTAATTTTTCAGAAGTTACAAAATATTGTAAAGATTTAGAACTTGATGATATTTCAACTTGGAGAGTTCCAACAAATAAAGAGCTTTGGTATTTAGCGGATAGAACTAAAAGTGAGCCAACTATTTCTAGTGTTTTTCAAAATACAGAAAGTGGCAATTTTGAGTGGAATGAACAATCTCTTTTTGAGACCAATACAAGTGATGAAACTGCAAAAACTGAAAATACCGATTGGTATATGACAAATCAAAGTGTTACCTATGCTGGTCAAGATGAGTACAATTGGGTAGTTGGTTTCTATAACGGAACTGATGGTTGGACGGATAGAAAAGGTGATAACTTTGTTCGATGTGTTGCAGGAGAATCTAGGTATGAAAATATTAATTTCTCGCGAAATGGTGATGAGGTTACAGATAATACTCACAAACTAATTTGGAAAGATATTGACAACGATGTAAATCGTACTTTTAATCAAGCTAAATCATATTGTGAAGATTTGGGAGATGATTGGAGATTGCCAAGTGTAGAGGAGCTATACTCAATTACTGATCAAAAAACTAAAGGCTCACCAGCTGTAAATAGTAAATTTGAGAATATTGAGAGTTACAATTTTTATTGGTCAAATACAGTCAATAGCCAAGATAGTGATTCACAAGGAGTTGTATCATTTGGTCACGGATTTGACTATTTTATAGATAGTGATGAAGTTGGTTTCACTATTTGTATTCGTAATAAATAACTATTTTTTGTAATAGAAATTAATTCAGAGTGACAATTTGTTATTCTGAATTCCCTTGAGAATCTTGGCATAACTTTACTGAAGAGCTATTTATAGCAGAATTTTTTTTGGAAAAATATTAATTTTCTGCTAATATAAATTTTTAAATTTAACAATAGGATTTTTATAATGAGTTATGATAGCAGTTCTTTAATTGAAAGTGGCACAGGTTTTGATTTTGATTTAGATGTTCTATTATATGGTATTAATAAACAAGATAATGATAATATCAGTTTCAATCATTCTACCAAAAAAAGAAGAGTATCCAAAGAAGATAAATATATGAAATTTAAAAGAAAACATACTGCAATTCAACTTGTTGCAGGTCTGAATAGTAATGAGGCTATTCAGGAATCTATCCTTAAACAAATTTTATTAGAGAAGCTAGATGATGCAATATATTCTTATCAATTTGGAGATAGTTCGCCTCAATATATGTATGCTCAATATATTTCTAGAGAATATACAGACATCGCAAAAGATGAAAATGCTATCTTTATTTTGATTAGTAATTTATTTCAAAATCATCAAGCTATTTACAAAGATATTACTCCGACACAAGAATTTATAGAAAATATAGAGAAACTAATTAACGATATAGGAACTATCTATAAAGATGAAATTGTTTATGATAGAGTTGGTAGAGTTCAAAAGTTTATTCATAATATTATAATTGATAAATACGGGGAATATTCTCATTATAATTTAGAAGTTCAGGATATGAAAGACCTTTTATCAGCAGTTCGTTTGCATCTTAATATTTATGATATTAAGAAACTTAATTTAAAATCTTTATTTGAAATGCAAACACGAACTATGAATACTGTTGCAATGGAGATTAAATCACCAAAGGAATATATTCCTCGTCAGAATAAAAAGTTCAGGCATTTATGGAGAGCTACAAGAACTTTATCTCTTTTAGGCTTTTACAAGAAAGATTATATACAGGAGGTTTTATCTGCTACCGATTCAACATTACCTCTAGACGAGTTTAAAAAAGCTATAATTAATTATTATGTGAATTTAAATTAGGCAAGGGCAAAACTAATTTCACCCTTAAAACTTATACACGAAGTGTATTGAAGAAAGTAATTTACTTTCTTTTCTACTTACACGGTAGCAATTCATTGAATAAGTTAATTTTAGATTTTTTACTATTTAAAATCTCTTTATCAACAGAATTAAATGCTACGATGAGGTTTTCGACCTCATCAAAATTATAGCGAATATATTCATATTTTTTGTTTAATTTTTTATTATAAGAAAATGAATTAAAAAGATGCCGATAAGATGTTTTCACATAATTAAAACGATTTCCTTCTTTAATAAAATAGATTTTGCGAGTTTTTACAAAAGGTGTTTTATTTCCTACTGAATTAAATGTAATATTCTTAAAAAGAGAAGTTTTCTGATTTTTTATTAGCCAATACCTTCCAACATCAAACCAATAACCTTTATCCGCAATCGTTTCAATCTTTAAATCTCCCAATTTATTTGAAATCATATAACTAAAAGTTTGCATAAATTTAGCCAAATCTTTTTTCTGAATTGAAATATGAAGTGAATCTACATTTGTGTAGCAAATTTCCAAACTCTGAAATTGCAAAAATTTTTCTATTGTTTGAACCATTTTTAATTTTGAGTTTGCAATTATTTGAGCTGATATAGAATATATTAACTTATGGCTTTTAAGATTCTTCAATTGCAATTTATACAAATTATCTTCTGTTGATATTTTGGCAATATTTACAGGGATTTTAGAATAATAAACTTCTTCTTTTTTTGAAAAATCCAGCATAAACTCTTTTTCTAAAAATCTACCTAAATCTTCGGGTTTTGCAAAAAATTTATTCTTATAAATCTTACTGTTCGTTGAGCTATGCATAGTTATTAATTGGAACTTCATATAATTATTCATTATCTGATTTCCATCTTTTTTATATTTTAACCTTTTATTATAAAGTTCTCTTGATACTTTTTTTAAAGGATGGTCAATATCTATCTTTGAATAAAAGCCTTCCAATATTTCAACTTCTGCAAAAAACTTTTGATAATAGAGAATCTCATTTTTAAATAGCATAATTTCAATAGTTTGATTTTTCTCTAAATTAAAGTTAAAACTTTTAAAAAGCCTTGTGTATTGAAAAGGGTGAAAGTTCCGAAAAAAACTATCTGTTGGATTCTTTAAAATCACTCGGTATAAACCATTTTCTAGACTTGTAGTAGTTTTGTTTTTGTTTCGCAAATCAATATATTTTATAGATTTTGGCTCTAAAAATTTATTCATCATACTGTCTATAAACATAGAGTTAAAATCCATTGCAATAACAATTCTTTCTACTTTATTCTCTTTTGCTTTAAAAATTTCTTGATATGGTTTGGTATATGCAAAAGCAAAAAAATAATCTAAACTTGTTTTGAATCTTAGTTTTCTCTCAATTTTATATAAATATTTTGTTGAAATATCTTGAGCAAAACTATTACCTTGAAACTCAAACTTATCTAATTTTAAAATATATTTTTGTAGATGTTGAAAGTTTCTTTGACTATTAGAATAATATTTAATATTAGTAAAAATAGGGAAGTCAGTTTCAAAAACCTTAATTTCTAGTCTAAATTCGATTATAATATCTAATAAGATATATTTTTCTCTCATAGTTAAAACCATAAAAGATTGAAGATTATTTAGATTATTTAGGAAAAATTCTCTAATTTGATATGTACTATTTTTATAAACAATAGTTTTTTTATCAATTCCAATAGGTTCAAAAGATATTTTTTTTAATTTTTGCGGATTGATTGAGCCAATTCTCAGTTTTTTTGAATTATTAATAATTTGTTTTTCAAAAATAATTTTGTTATCAAATTTATTACATACAATGTGTTTGTTATTTTTAATTTAAGATCCTTTTTATTTTGAACATAAAGAATTATATCAAGTTCAGAAATATAAATGATATTGTCATTATCGAGCTTGACCCGATAATCTATATGTAGTCAGTCCTAAATTATTTAGTTTTTTAGTTTATAACTCAATAACCGATATTTTAAATAAACTCTAGGACTTATAAAAATGTTAAAAAAGATATGGCTATTTCTATTTATTCCTCTAATTTTATTGGGTAAAAATAATATTATAATAAAAGAGGTTTCATTTATAATTGTCGATGAGGTTGGCTTTCAGAAAGAAAATATAAATGCTCCTTTAATGGATTGTCAAAATATTTGTAAGGAAATAAATAGATGGAATATTCAGATTCCAATAGATAAGATTAAAGCTTGGAAAGAGAGAAACTCATCTTTATTGCAAAAAGATTTTAAAATAGAAAGCACAGTTTTAAATTTGCAAAATCTAGAATCTACATTCTATAAATTTATAGAAACGATAGATAAAAAAATTAATCAACCTGATTTTATAAAAACAAAGCTTATGAATAATCGCTACCTCATCGCTTTTTATCTAGATAATTTAGATACCGAATTAAGAGTTATTAAAAGTAGGAAAGACCAAGGATTTAATCTTATTTCTGATGTTAATATAATTTTAAAAGCAGTTATCTTTAAATCTGATTTGAAAAATAATAAATTTACTTTTTTTAAGGTGATTTCAGGGGAAAGTTTAGATTTAGATTATATGAGAAATGTGAGAGAATTATATTCTATAAATTATTTTAATAGTGAGTTTCAAAGATTCCCAACAAACCACTTTTTAGGACAAATTAAATTTAGAAACTCTCTTGAAAAATCATTTTCTCAAACATACGAATCAATTATAAATCAATTTCATAAGATTAATGCATTCAGAAAGCTCTCTCAAATTCAAGATGTCCAAAATGGTTATGTCATTTTGCCAGAAAATCATAAAAAAGATTTAAGAATTGATTCGCCAATCTCTTTTAATGTATTAAGAATAGATGGCTCTTTGCAAGAATTAGCTTGGGGAAAAGTTGATAAGAAAAGTCAGGCAAAGATAATTAAAGGTTTAAATTATACTAATGTTTTAGATTGGTCATATATGCCATATTGGAAAGGTTACCTTTTTGGAACAAGTCTTAAATATGGTTCTGCCACTTTAATAAGTAACAATATTTCAATTGCTTCACTTTCTGAATATATGATATTTGCAGATGTAAAAATGGATTTAGGTTATTTATTGAATAATGCACTTTTGTCAGAAGTTTGGCTAGATTTATCAATATATTCAGGTTTTGAAACAACTTCAATTATTGAATCAAAGCATATTTCAAACCTTGAGTCAAATTTTCTTTATGGCATTCAATCTGATATAACATTTCGCAAATATATGAAAAAAGCTTTTTTTGTAGATGGCGGATTAAATATAGGGGCTAAATTTTCAGAATATGAAATTGGCTATTTTAATTATACAGCTTATGACAATGGAACTTTGAATATTTCGTCGTATTATCTAGGATTTCAGGGTGGAGGCGGATATTCATTTTCTCAAGATTTAGAACTGTCTTTAGGCTTTGAATATATATTACCAATATTTGGTAGCTCATATATTGAGGAAAATGGAAGAATGCTAAATAGAGATGCTATGGATTATATAGACAATCAAAATATACAATATGACAGATTGTTAAGATTTTCAATTGGAGCTAAAATAAGTTATTAAATCAAATTAATATGAACGAATATGAAAAAGCTTTAACTAACTCTTAACTGGATTAATTCTTTCATATTCGTTCAAGATTCCCATATCAAAAATACAAGTTTTTTATCTTAATTCTTTGATAAATTGAATCTGTTTTTGCGACATAAAATCAGATATTTTCATATTGTCATTTATTGAAGTTAAAATTTTAAATTCAACATAAGAAATATCAGCCCCCTCTTCAATAGAGATAATTCTAGAATTGGTCTTAATATGATAAGAATCATTTACTGAAAAATCCAAATCAAACTCATAACTAACTTGAAAGCAAGGATTATTCTCAACTTCAATTGTAATTTCATCTAAAGAAATCTCAATAATCTTAGCAATAAATTTATGAGAATTGTTAGAAACAACAATTTTTAAATCTTCTTCAATTATAAGTTTGACATTAGTATTTTTAATAAAGTCCGAGTTGATAATCTCAAAGTTTGAAAGAGTTACAGATGAGGTGTCTAAGTCAATAGTTTGAACTCCTGCCCGAATTGTTTTATTTAACGATTTGCTATGAAAATAAGTAGCTTTTTCACTGTTAATAATAGAGAGTTGAATTTTACGAATATTATTAATTTGAAGTTTATCGTCGTGAAAAATAATATCAGAATCGTGAGAGATTAAAAGACCTTTATATCTATTAAAAATTCTAATAGTTGTTGCCTCTAGGAATTCTGAAAAAAGTTCATCTTTCCAAACATTGAAACCTACACTTTTATTTACGATGTAATATTCTCCGTGTAAAGCGGATTCTACTCGCTCAATAAAATCTTTATCTTGCTCAATTCTCTTAAAGCTTATTATAATATTTTTCAGAGCTTCAATATGGATTCCAATTTCTCGAGTAATAAAATTTGTTAGACGGCTTGTTAAAATTTCAGCTCCATTCCAACCAGTGTGAGGAAGAATCATACTGAAATGATTATTATCGTAAATCCAAAGAGAATCAAACTCGCGGATTTTTGAAGCAAAATAATCAATGATTTTCTGATGATATTTCGCATCTGTTAATCGAAACATTACAACAACAAACGGATAGTTATACCTTTTAGCCCGTCGTACTTCCTGAGTAATTGACAGTTTGAAACTTTCAAAATCTCGAAAAATATTAGCAGAGTTGTTTGATTCCTGACTTCTATGCTTGATAGTTTCACTGTTAAAAAAAAGTATCAATTCAGATACAGTCAAGTTCTGACCTATATTTTGGTTTGGATTGTTAATAAAAATAGTTTCAATTTTCTTATTTTGAATAAATTCAACATCTTTACTTTTAAGAGTGTAAGAACTGTCAATTATAATTAATTCAGCACTTTTAAACAAATCTGTATCTTGCAGTTTATGAGAAATAAAAATATCAGCTTCATTTTTTTTAATTCCGCCGATAAGATTTGAGATATTTTCCCAATTATTATGAATAATTATTGTATGTTTCATAAAATATCTATTTTCCTTTTAAACTAATTATATCTAAATTATAACGGTTTTGATTTTTTCAGATTCTGAATGAATCTCTCAAATGAGTTTTTTGGTATAATAATTTTAAATTAAAAGGAAACAAGATGAGAACACTTAGTTTAGCAGTCGCTAGTTTATTAGCTTCACAAATTGCAGTAGCTGATGAAGTGAAAAAAAATGACTGGTCTTTAGAAGGAAATATCAGAACAGCTTTTATTAGTGATACGAACGATAAAAAAGGTTCAGAAGAAACTCACGATTTAGCAGTTAGTGGTTCAATCACTCTTTTAGCTCCAAAGGTTAAAGGTTTTACAGTAGGTGCAACTCTTTATACTACACAACCACTTTTCGGACAACAAACAAATAATTTTTTAACAGAAACAGATGGCGGAAGCTACTCATATTTAGGTGAAGCTTATATTACAGGAGCAGTATTTGGTAAAACTTCTGTAATTTTAGGTAGAAAGATTATTGATACTCCATTCGCAGATTCTGATGATATTGGAATGACTCCAAACTCTTTCGAGGTTTATTTAGTTCAAAATAATGATATAGAAAATATTACTTTTACCGCTGGACGAGTTACAAAATGGGCTGGTGTTGATGCTCCAACAAGAGGAAAATTCACAAATATTACAGATGGTGACGGTGTTTCTGTTACTGCTGTAAATTATGCTGATAAAGATTTAGGAATTGAAGCTCAAGCTTGGTATTATAATTTAGATAATTTTACATCTCAAACTGATAGCTATTACTTTAATGAAACTACAAAGCTATATGAAAATAAAGTTACAAACTCTTCAACAAGCGATATTGGTATTGCTTATATTGATGGAGCTTACTCTTTAGAATTAGATAAACAATCATCTGTTGTTCTTTCAGCTCAATTTGTTCAATTCTTACAATTAAATGGAGCTAAACAAGATGGCTCTGCAATTGGAGTTCAAGCTGAATATACTTTTGATGCTTTAAATGTTGCTGTGGCTTATAATCAAGCTGATGGCGATATTGCACCAACAAATGGTTTTGGTGGCGGTCCTTTCTATGCATCTGCTGATATTTTAACTATTGCAGATTCAGGTCAAGACTCAACAGCTTGGAGAGTTTCAGGTAGTTATGATATTGATAAAAAAACTTCTATCAGCCTTGGATATGCAGGACTAACTCCTAAAAATGGTTCAGATTTATCAGAAATTGATGTTTCAGCAAGTTATGCTTATAACGATAATTTCTCTTTAGATTTATATATTGAATCTTGGACAACTCAACAAGATTCTAAAACTCAAGCAGAGAAAAAAGGGTTTTATAGCAATAAAACAGATTCAAACTTTGAATATAGCATTTTTGCAAATTATTCTTTCTAATTATATAAATTCTGGTCAAGCCCGATAATGACAATAGTCCGTCATCTTCGTGCTTGACACGAAGATTTATTCTAAATTTCTGACTTACTAATTTTATATTTAGTCAGTTCCTAGAACTTAGCTTGAATTTTTTCTACGATTGATGGGTCTTCAAGAGTTGAAATATCTTGAGTGATTTCCTCTTCTTTTGCAATCGCTCTTAAAATCCGTCGCATAATTTTACCGCTTCTTGTTTTTGGCAATCCTGTAACAATTACAATTTCATCACATTTTGCAATTGGACCAATTTCACGAACAATAATTTTGTTTAACTCTTTAAGAAGTTCAATATCTTCGCCTAGAGAATCTTCACTTTTCAAAACAATATAAGCAAAAACAGATTCGCCTTTGAGTTGATGAGGTTTTCCGACGACGGCAACTTCTGCTACATTATCGTGATTGCCAATAGAAGATTCAATTTCAGCAGTTCCAATTCTATGACCTGAAACATTTATCACATCATCGGTTCGTCCAATAATTGTGATGTAGCCGTTTTCATCGTACATCGCAGCATCGCCTGAAAAATAGACGGGTTTTCCATTTTGAGTAATATCTCCGAAATATGATTTTTTGAATCTTTCTGAATCATTCCAAATCGTTCTAATCATCGATGGCCAAGGTTTTGTAATTGCTAAAAGACCTTTTTCACCTTTTTTGACCCTATTTCCAACCTCATCGACAATTTCTGCAAACACACCCGCTAAAGGATTTGTAGCTGAACTTGGTTTAATTGGAGTAGCAAAAGGCATAGGTGAAACCATATGAGAACCAGTTTCTGTCTGCCACCAAGTATCAACGATTGGACATTTTCCTCCGCCAATTTTATTATAGTACCAATTCCAAGCATCAGGATTTATCGGTTCGCCAACAGTTCCTAAAACTCTAAGAGATGAAAGGTCATATTTATCAGGCTCATTTTCTCCAGTTTTATGTAAAAGTCTGATTGCCGTCGGTGCAGTGTAGAATTGGGTAACTTGATATTTTTCAATCATTTGCCACCATCTTCCAGAATCAGGATAGACAGGAACTCCTTCAAACATTACCGTAGTTGTTCCAACCGCTAAAGGTCCATATAAAATATAGGTGTGTCCTGTAATCCAACCAACATCGGCAGTGCACCAAAAAGTGTCATTTTTTCGAATATCAAAAACTTGCTCCATTGAAGTTTGAGCTTGAAGAATATAACCAGCTTGAGAATGTTGAACTCCCTTTGGTTTTCCAGTTGAGCCCGAAGTATATAAAAGAAAAAGAGGGTCTTCAGAATCCATAGGTTCAGGTTCGCAAACAATAGATTCAAGTTTGACAAGTTCAGAATATGACATATCTCGATGTTGAACCCATTGAATATCTTCATTATTTCTTTGAACGACTAAAACATTTTCAACAGATTTACAACCACTTGAAAGAGCATCATCAACCACAGGCTTTAAAAGATATGGTTTGCCTCGACGATAAGCCCCGTCAGAGGTTACAACAAGTTTTGCTTCGGCATCTTCAATTCTATCTCGTAAAGCTTCAGCAGAAAACCCTCCGAAAACCACAGAATGAATTGCACCGATTCTTGCACAGGCTAACATTGTAAAAGCAGTTTCGGGAATCATTGGCATATAAATTACAACTCTATCGCCTTTCTTGATTCCAAATCTATTTTTAAGTAGATTAGCAGTTCGATTGACTTCTTGAGAAAGTTCTAAATATGTGATATTTCGTCTATCCCCTAATTCGCCCTCAAAAATAATAGCAGTTTGATTTGATTTGGTTTCAAGATGTCGGTCAATACATTGAGTTGTGACATTGAGTTTTCCACCAACAAACCATTTATAAAAAGGAGCTTCGGATTCGTCAAGAACTTTATCAAAAGGTTCAATCCAATCAATTTTCTCTTTTGCTAAATCACCCCAAAATTTTTCATAGTTTTCTGTGGCTTCTTCAACTAAATTATTGTATTCGCACATATTTTTAATATTTGCTTTTTTTGATTCTATTCGATTTGGATAAATCAGATTTGCCATTTTCAACCTTTCGTATAATTAATTCAAATTATATAACGAACTTTATTATAGTAGATAAAAATTTTTAATATGTTTAATATTTTTAAAATAAGTAGTTTATATTCTCGGAGAAAAGCTTAAATTTTTATAAAACTTTAATGCAAAATATCGAAATTGCCATTTTAAGGTTTTTGTAATTAAGTTTAGTTTAAAATTACGAAAATTTAATTTTAAGGATTTTTCAATTTGGAAAATTTTGCTGATGTAAAATATATCTTAGATAGTTTTCTAATGATAATTATGGCTGCTTTAGTTATGTGGATGGCAGCAGGTTTTGCTATGCTTGAAGCTGGGCTAACTCGAACAAAAAATAATACGGTTGTTCTTCTCAAAAATATCGCACTTTATTCTGTTTCTGTAATTGTATTTTACTATTTCGGTTACAATTTAATGTATGGCGAGGGAAATGCTTTTATGGGTTCAGGTTTCGCTCTTAGCGGAATTGCTTACGACGACCATTCAGTTTTTGCTGATTTCTTCTTTCAAGTTGTTTTCGTTGCAACGGCTGCTTCTGTAATTTCAGGAACTGTTGCAGAAAGAATCAAACTTATACCTTTTCTACTTTTTGTTGTAGTTTTAGCAGGTGTAATTTATCCAATTCAAGGGCATTGGACTTGGGGCGGTTCTGAACTTGACGGTTTAATTTCAGGATTCTCTGATTTTGCGGGTTCTACGATTGTTCATAGTGTTGGAGGCTGGGCTGCTCTTGCGGGTGTTCTACTTTTAGGTGCTAGAAATGGTAAGTATGGAAAAAATGGACAAGTCCGACCTATCACAGGTTCAAGTATGCCTTTAGCAACTTTAGGAACTTTCATTTTATGGTTAGGTTGGTTTGGATTCAACGGCGGAAGTCAATTAGCTATGGGTTCAAAAGAGGATATTGATGCAATCGCTTTAGTTATCGCTTCTACAAATATGGCTGCGGCAGTTGGTGCTGTAACTATGATTATAATCACTCATTTAAAAACTGGCAAAGTGGATTTAACTATGGTTCTGAACGGTGCTTTAGGTGGATTAGTTGCTGTTACAGCTGGACCAGATAATGGAATGTTTGCTGCGGTAGTCGAAGGTGCAGTTGCTGCTATCCTTGTTTATGTTGCTGTTCCAATGTTTGATAAATTGAGACTTGACGACCCCGTCGGTGCTTTATCTGTTCATTTAGTTAATGGTATTTGGGGAACTTTAGCAGTTGCAATTTTCAATCCTGAAGTTACTTTCTTAGCTCAAATCAAAGGGATTTTAGTTATCGGAATCTTCACTTTCACAGCATCTCTTCTTGTTTGGTATATTCTGAAAATCACAATGGGAATCAGAGTTAGCGATGAGGTTGAATATGATGGACTTGACCAACACGAATCAGGAATCGAAGCTTATCCTGAATTTTCAAAAAACTTTAGATAAAATTATCTCTAAAAAAGGAACAAAATGAAAAAAATTGAAGCAATTATCAAACCTTTTAAACTTGAAGATGTTAAAGACGGTTTAGCTGAAATGGGAATTACTGGAATGACAATTTCAGAAGTAAAAGGTTATGGACGACAACAAGGACACAGCGAACTTTATCGAGGTGCTGAATATATTGTTGAGTTTATTCCTAAAATTAAACTTGAACTTGTAGTTTCTTCTGATGATGTTGATAATGTAATTAACACAATTGTAGATAATGCAAAAACAGGAAAAATCGGCGATGGAAAAATTTTCGTTACCGATATTGATAAAATCGTGAGAATCCGAACTGGCGAAACTGACGAAGAAGCTATCTAATTTCATATTAAGATAATGGACTAATTGTCATCTCGAACGAATATGAGAGAGTTTTAAAAGGCTTCTCTTTTCAATCGAGAAATGACAATACAGCTTATTTATCACCTCATCAAACTTCTCTATTTTTTCATAAAATTCATTTCCTACTTTATCAAAGTTTAATCATATAGAAAAAAACTCGATTTACTTTATTAAATAAGGAAATACTAAAAATGGAAACAGGTTTTAATATTCAAAGTGCTTTTAGTAAGCAAGGAACAGATGGAAAAAATATTGGTGAAAACAAATCAGTATTAGGAAAAGACGATTTTTTAAAACTACTTTTAGTTGAACTTCAAAATCAAGACCCAACAAGCCCTCAAGATACGGATAAGATTCTTCAACAAACTTCAGACCTTGCAACTTTAGAGGCATCTCAAAATACAAATGATGCTTTATCAAGTTTAAGTAAGACAATGGGAAGTAGCACTCAATTTGCCACAATCTCATCTATTGGAAAAATGGCAGATACTGGCGGGAATAAAATTTCACTAGAAAATGGTAAAGCGATAGATTTTGAGATATATTTTCCTGAAAATACACTTGGCGGAGATATTAAAATTACAAATAGTCAAGGTGTTGTGGTTGATAGTATTGATATGGAAAATCTTAGCAAAGGTACAAATCGTTTTCATTGGGACGGTACGAATAAATCAGGTTCGCCTTATGAAGATGGTGATTATTCCGTTGAAGCAGTTTATACAACCCAAAGCGGAACTTCAAATATTGCAAGATTTGGTGTCTATCCTGTGGAAGCTGTTAGGTTTAATGGTGGAGAAGCCGAATTTAAACTAGGTAGTTCTTATGTTCCATTATCTGGAATTAAAGAGATTTATAATCCCGAAGGAGTTTAGAAATGAACAGCACCTTTTACACATCTTTAAGCGGAATGAAAACCTATCAAGCGGGAATTGATGTTTGGGCTCACAACCTTTCAAACTCAAATCTTTCAGGTTTTAAAGCTCGGCGACCTGAATTCTCAAATCTTTTTACAGAATCTTTAAGTTCAGCATCTGCAACTGGTGGAGTCAGTTCTCAAAAAGGTTTTGGTTCAAAAATGAATCTTGCCTCGATGACAACAGAGCAGGGGTCTTTGACAACAACAGAATCTACTTTTGATTTAGCCATAAATGGAAATGGTTGGTTTGGGGTAAAAAATGCTGATGACAATACCGTTTATACAAGAAATGGTAGTTTCAATTTTGATTCTGAAAGATTTTTAGTTGATAAAGGTGGAAGCTATTTAACTGGTCAAATGGCTGGAAATATGGCAATCAGCCCCGATGCAACTCAAAACAAACTTTTAGGAGTTGTTACAGATATTAAGGCAAATCAACCTCAAGCTCAAACAAAATTACAACTTCCAAATATGCTTTCTTATCCAAAGAAATTTACAGATACAGTTTCAATTTCAGGAAATCTAGGAGTTAAAGATACAGAAAAAACTTTTTCGGCTTCTTTAGTTTCTGCGACAAACAGTGAAAATACCTTAAAAGTAACTTTGAAAAAATCTGCTAATCAGCCTGATGTTGGAACAAGTTGGGAATTTGTAGCTACAATTAAAAGCAAAGATGGTTCAGTTACTTTTGATAAAAAGAGTGGAAATCTTGAGTTTGACGGTGCGGGAAAAATAATATCTCCAAAGATTCCAAGCCTTTCAAATGATGGATTGCCAATCGCTTTAAATTTTGGAAATGGTTCTGTGGGTTTGCAATCAAATGATAGTGCGGTTGAAAATATTTCAGTTGCAAAAAATGGAGAACCCGAAGGAGAGCTTAGCCATTATTCAGTTTCTCAAGATGGAAATGTAGTCGCATTTTTTGATAATGGCTTTAAAACGGTTGTAGCAAAAGTTGCTGTTTATCATTTTAGAAATGAGCAAGGACTTCAAGAAGTTGGTAGCAGTTACTACGATGCAAATGCACTTAGTGGAAAACCTCTATTTTATCGAGATTCTCAAGGTGGGCTAATTACAAAAGAGGGTTTAATCTTTGACCACCATTTAGAGGAAACGAATATAAATAATGCGGAGGCATTAAGTGAATTGATGGTAATTCAAAGAGCTTTCGATGCAAGTTCAAGAGCTTTAAAAGCTGGGGACGATATGATAAAACAAGCCCTACAAATGGGTTCATAATTTTTAAAGGAAAAAAATGAGAAAAATTCTAATTTTATTAGCGGTTTCACTAAATTTAGGGGCAGATTTTTATATGGCACAAGAAGAGCCATATCAAACTCACACGGTACAATCTGAAATAGCGGGAATTGTAAAATCAATCGCTTTGGATAATGAGTTTTCATATATTGGAAAATCTAGATTTATCGTAAAACTTGACACAGAAATTGAAGATATTGCAATTAAATTTCTATCAAAAAAAGAGATTTCGATGAAAGAAGCTTTGCAACTTAAAAGAGAAAATTTAAGAAATAAATCAAAAGTTAGACAAATTAGCAAATATGATTTAAACAGAGAAACTTTATCAGTTTTGGATACGAAAATGGCTTTATTTTCAACTCAAATGGAATTAGCTCTTAAAAAGTCAAATCGAGAAAAAAAGATTTTCTATTTGTCAAATGGATATTTAGGAAAAATATTTGTTGATGAATTTGAATTCGTAGGTTTTGGTGGAAAAATATTTGAATATTTTGATTTCTCAAAAAGCCGACTTGATATTTTTGTAAGTGCCGATGAGGTTCAGGGTATTCGAGGAAAACAGATTTTCTTAAATGGAGAAAAAACTGATAATTGGAAAATTGAAAAAGTTTCAAAAATCAAAGATACAAAAAGAGTTTCAACTTTTCTTGTAAGATTAATTAAAGAAAATAAGAATCCAAAAAATGCGGAATTTCATAAAATTTATAAAGTTGAGTTTAGATAATGAGATATTTTCTAATTCTACTTTTACCAATTTTCCTATTTTCTAATTCTGGACTTTTGAAAGATTCAAAACAAACTCTATTAGAAAATCAAAGAAAAGAGGCTGAACTCAAAGGCGATTTATATAAAAATCTTTGGTGGGGCGGTTTGCAACTTGAAGCAAGTTACAATTGGACAGATACTCCAAATCAGAAAAAACCAACTGAAAGAGTGAGCGACGATTTTCTAAATATGAAAGCTACAATTTCTCAAGATATTTTCAGAAGTGGGGGAATTTATTGGCAAATCAGAAAAGGTAAAGTTTTTAAAAGTTTAAATAAGATGATTTTAGATAAACAGGAAAAAAATCTTATTTTCACTCTTTATAGTTTAGTTTTGCAAATCAAAAAACTTGATATTGGAATTCAGAAACAGCAATTATCTATTAAAAATCAGAATATATTAATCACAAATCAGAAAGATAAATATATAAATGGAATGATAGATATTTCAATTTTAGATGAATCAATTATTCAATTAAATAGCTTGAAAAATGGTGAAGAGGGGATTGTTCAGCAACGAATTGACCTCATCGCAAACTTGAAAGATATTACAAATCTAGATTATAAACAGATTAAAGTTCCGAAGTTTTCAATGATTTCAATCGATAGATTTTTAAATAAAAATATTGAGTTGAATATTCAGAATCAACTTATCGAACAAAGTCGAATTGAGAAAAATCTAGCATATTCAAAATTCTTACCAAAAGTTTCTGTTTATGGAAGTCATCAATATGAAAATAGTTTGATGTTCCCTGAAGAAAGAAACTCTTTTCGCTACGGTGTCAAATTGACGATTCCAATCGGATTTAATTTTAGCGATGCAATCGAAACAGCTAAAGTTGTATATTTGAGAACTCAATCTGAACTTATCGATAAAAAAGATACTCAAAAAAATATTTACAGCAAAATCATCTCAAAACTTGAATCTATTAAACGACGAGTTAAAAATAGTCAAGAGCTGATTCAAAGCTACCAAAGTATTTATGAAATTACAAATGAATATTATAAAAGTGACTTGAAAACAAAAGATGATGTAACAATTTTGAAAAATCGTGTAGATATTAGTAAATTTGATTTAGATATTTATGCTATCGACAAAGAACTCACAACTCTCATTCTCTATCAACTTATTCTATAAATTTAGAATTCTTGTTATTCTCGTGCTTAACACGGGAATTTATTTAATATTAACATAAGAACTTTGCCATACTTCAATTCACTTCTTTCAATTTATTTTAGATAAAATTTCTAAAAAAGAGAGAATTATGTTAGTTAGAAATGTTTTAATTATCGGTGCGGGTGGTCGAGAGTACTCAATTGGTTTAGCAATCAAAAAAGATAAAAATATTGAAAATATCTACTTTGCAAAAGGTAACGGAGCAACAGAAAATATCGGCACAAATATCGATATTTCAGATTTCGAGGAGTTGGCTCAATTTGTAATTAAAAATAAAGTTGATTTGACAATCGTTGGTCCAGAGCAACCTTTGGTCGATGGAATTGTTGAGGTCTTTGAATCTCATAATTTAGCAATTTTTGGTAGTTCAAAAGGGGCTTCACAGCTTGAGGGTTCAAAAATCTTTATGAAAAACTTCTTGAAAAAGCATAATATTCCTACTGCAAAATTTATCGAAACCTCATCGCTTGAAGAATCTTACAGATTTATTGAAACTTTAAACATTCCGATTGTGGTAAAAGCTGATGGGCTTTGCGGTGGAAAAGGTGTAATTATCGCTCAATCTCACGAAGAAGCTAAAAAATCTGCGGGTGAAATGTTAAGCGGAAATCTTTTCGGAGATGCTGGGACAAAAATTATTATTGAAGAGTTTCTTGATGGTTTTGAGCTTTCAGTTTTTGCAATTGCCGATGGGAAAAACTACAAAATCCTACCTCCTGCCCAAGACCACAAAAGAATTTTTACAGGGGATAAAGGTCCAAACACAGGCGGAATGGGTGCTTATGCTCCTACCCCTTTGGCTGATGAAACTTTAATGAAAAAAATTGAAGACAGAATTATTGCCCCAACTCTTGACGGAATGGCAAAAGATGGCAACAGTTTTACGGGTGTTCTTTTCGCTGGAATTATGGTAGTAAATGGTGAGCCGATAACTTTAGAGTTCAATGTTCGTTTTGGAGACCCAGAATGTGAAATTTTGATGCCTCTAATTGAAACTCCAATTTCTGAAATTCTCTATAAGGCAACTCAAGGAAAACTTGATGAGGTTGATATTCAAATCTCAAAAAAAGTTGCGGTCGGAGTTGTAATCGCTTCAAAAGATTACCCTTTCAAATCTTCAATACCTGCTGAAATTATTATTGATAAAATTGTTCATCAGGATTTGATTGAAAATACCCATATCTCATTTGCAGGAGTTTCTCAAGAAGACGGAAAACTTTATGCTACGGGCGGACGGGTATTAGTTGCGGTTGGTCTTGGCGAAAATATTAAAGAGGCTCGAGACCGAGCTTATATGCTTTGCGGTCAAATTCATTTTTCTGGTAAGCAGTTCAGAACCGATATTGCCTACCAAGTTCTTTAGATAAAGTTATAAAACTGACTAAATAAGATTTTAAATATATTGTCGGTTTAAAGCCCGACAATTACAATCTACTCGTCATTTTTTAGCTTGACAGATAAATTCTAATTGTCGAGTAATATATTTGGATAAATTTATAACTTTGTCGATATAATTTAAGATTACAAAAGAAAATTAAATTTATGGAGAAGATGTATTCAAAATGAGATATATATTATATGTATTAATAATTCAAATATTTATGGGTTGTGGAGAGAGTAGCGGAATATTAGATACATCTCCAGAAGAGACTATAAATGAAACAGTAAATTTAAAAGTTAAAATTGGATATGACGAAGCTATTTTAGAAAAAGATTCTAAACGAACTACAAAAAGAGTTAAGCTTAGAGATATTGATAAAATCAGTCTTTCAATTTTTGATAGTAAGAAAAGCTATCTAAAAGATGAATATTTCAATCAAACAAGTACAGGCAGTTGGGAGTTGTCAGTTTATAATTTACCAACAAATAGCAATATAACTTTTGTGTCTGAAGCTTTTGATTCTAACGGTTCAAAGATTTTATCAGGAGTGACAAAGCAAAAGATTTCTCAATCGAGTTCAAATATTATTATTCCTTTAACTTTATCAAAAAATGAGATGGTTATTTCAGTTCCAACAATTCAAAGTATTTATGGTGGAGATGTTTCAACTAATGCAAACTCTACGATAACGACAAAAAGTATCTCTTTTTCTATTGTGAATTCAAATAGTGAAATTGTTGAATGGGAATTGATTGCGGATACAACATTAAAGTCTTATGGACAATTCAAGCCAACATCAGGCACTTTAGATTTTAGATTTACTAATGAAAAAAATTTGTTACTTGATTTTAATATTACAAACAAGAATTTTAAACAATTCTCTTTTAATAAAAATATTATCAAATTAAAAACAAGTGCGGGAGATACTGTTTCAGAAGTCTTTTCACTTGCGGAACAGAATAATTCTCTTGTAATTTCATTAGCTCCAATAATTGATAACATTTCATTTTTGAGAGATGATGATGAAATTCTAGTCAGTGCAATTATTGATTCTAAACTATTGAAAACAGAAAGGTGTTTCAATAAATTTGATAGATTATTATCTTCAGATTTTAATTTGGCTGAAAAAAGTTTTGAGGAACTTTTTCGAAAATTCTATACTTCCGTAACAGATGAGGTTGATGTCAATTTAACTATAAATGGATTAAAAGAGGATTTCAATTCTTCCAAAGATTCAAAT
>Ga0256827_10000839_pt1 | contig 19362 bp, 14 predicted proteins | sample CV84metaG_FD_185977 | JGI IMG/M metagenome (GOLD analysis project Ga0256827, IMG submission 185977) | Hydrothermal vent microbial communities from East Pacific Rise, Pacific Ocean - CV84 | ecosystem: Environmental > Aquatic > Marine > Hydrothermal vents | place: Pacific Ocean: East Pacific Rise... | reverse complement strand
ATACTTCTTGCAGATCTTGATGGTATCATTGTTATAGATGAAGAGAGTTTAGCAGGCTAACTCTCTTTTTCTTATTTGGTACACAGCACTTTTTAGATAAAATCTTTTTTACTAAAAAACTCATTTGTTTAAGGAAACTATTTATGTCATCTTGTCACAAAAACGCGTATATTACAACCCCTATCTATTATGTTAATGACATTGCCCACATCGGTCATGCTTACACAACAATTATTGCAGATACACTTGCACGTTACTCTCGAATGTCTGGTCTTGAAACATATTTTCTTACAGGGACAGACGAACACGGTCAGAAAATAGAAGAAGCTGCTAAATCCAGAGGAAAAAGTACTCAATCTTATGCAGATGAAATTTCAGCAACATTTAAAAACTTATGGGATGACTTTGACATCTCTTACGATAAATTCATTAGAACAACTGACGAAGATCATAAAATAGGTGTTCAAAAAGCTTTTTCAGTAATGCATGATAATGGTGACATTTATAAAGATGTTTATAAAGGTCACTACTGCATCTCTTGTGAAACTTTTTTCCCTGCTACACAACTTGTAGATGATGAATTTTGTCCAGAATGTGGTAAAAGTACAACAATCGTAGAGGAGGAGAGTTACTTCTTTAAACTCTCTGCTTATGAAGACAAACTTCTTGCTTGGTATAATGAAAACCCTGATTGTATTTTACCAAAGAGTAAAAGAAATGAAGTTATTCGTTTTGTAGAGGGTGGGCTAAATGATCTTTCTATTACAAGAACAAGTTTTGACTGGGGTGTAAAACTTCCCGATAACTTTAACGATCCAAAACATGTAATGTATGTATGGCTTGATGCACTTATGAATTATGTAACAGCTTTAGGTTATGGAACAGATGATGCAAAAATGGATTTTTGGCCTGCACGCGTACATCTCATAGGTAAAGACATTCTACGTTTTCATGCCATCTACTGGCCTGCATTCCTTATGAGCCTTGGCTTACCATTACCTAAACATATTGCTGCACATGGCTGGTGGACTCGAGATGGAGAGAAGATGTCTAAATCTAAAGGTAATGTTGTTGACCCTAGAGCAGTAGCTGATGCTTATGGACTTGACAACTTCCGTTACTTTATGCTTCGAGAAGTACCTTTTGGTGGAGATGGTGACTTTAGCCAGAAAGCACTTATTGACCGTATTAACTCTGACCTTGGTAACGATCTTGGAAATCTACTTAATCGTCTCATTGGTATGTCTGGAAAATATTTTGAAGGTACTGTTAACTCTACAAATGTAGCAAAATATTACCAAAATGAATTAGATGAAGTTCATGCTTCACTTAATAAATTAGAACCCCTACTATTTGAAATGCAGATACACCGTTACCTTGAAGAGCTTTGGCGACCACTAACTGTAGCAAATAAAGCTATTGATATGTATCAACCATGGACACTTATGAAAGATGGTAAAGAGGAAGAGGCAATGGCACTTAATGGACTTATTGCTGCTATTTTGGCAAAAGTCTCTGTTATGCTTTACCCTGTTATGCCTGAAGTATGTACAAAAATTTCAAATGCTTTAAACTTTACTATAGATAACAGTTCATGGAAAAATATGGTAAAAGATACAAAACTTCTTGAAACATTTAAATTGGAAAAAGTAGATCCTCTTTTCCCACGTATAGAAGAGCCTCTACTGGAACAGTCAGAACCTAAAGATAAAAAAGAAACTCCTAAAGTAAAAGCAAAAAAAGAGGAAAAAAAGAAGGAAGATGGCATTGCACTTATAGGCATAGATCAATTCTTTCAAACTTCTCTTAAAGTTGGAACAGTTGTAAAAGCTGAAGAGGTACCAAAAAGTAAAAAACTTCTTCTACTGCAAGTTGATGTAGGAGAAGATGAGCCTAGACAAGTTGTTGCAGGCATTAAAGAGTGGTACTCAGCAGATGATATGTTAAATACACAAGTTTGTGTTGTAGCCAACCTTAAACCAGCAAAACTTATGGGTATGGTAAGCGAAGGTATGCTACTTGCAGCAAAAGATGAAAATGGTCTCTGTATGATACGCCCTGAGAAACCAAAAACAGCTGGAACAAACATAGGTTAATTAGGATAATAATGAAAATAGAAGATATACTAAACCTCACAGAGGGAACACTGAGCAATTCACCTAAAGTACAAGCTATTGAAGCTGCAACAGTTTACCACTCAAAAGTAGATCATGGTGACCTTTTTTTCTCTTCAAATCAGGAAGAGATAGACAAGGCTATCGAAAATGGTGCTTATGCCATTGTTTATGATGATGAAAATATTGTAAGAAAAGATGATGAAATAGCTTGGATAAAAGTTTCAGACATACAATTGGCTGCTTTTAAACTTATTCGTTATGTTATAATTAAAAAAGAGGCTCAATTCTTCCTATTATCAGAACATGAACTTACTTTTTTAAAAATGATACTTCTACATAAAAACAATATCTCTTTTGTATCAAATGAGTGGCGTAAAGCTTTTGAACAAATTTTAAATTCTGATGGTTCTCTTTTTATAGGTACAGACAAAGAGCTTATGAAACTAATCAAACCAGATGTAGCAAAACTTGAAAGAGAGGTAGAGGGTTACCCTGTATCCGATACACTTTTTAGAAGTACCTTTAAGGTAGGTGGTTTTGTTTATCAGGAAAAAGAGTTAATTCCTTTTCATTTAGAATATCTACTTCGTGTTGTAGATTTTTGTGATAAAAATGATCTTCCCTACTCTGTTGATCGTATTAAATACACAAAACATTTTATGCCTGTGTTTATTGACTTAAAATTAAAAAGTACAAGACCTAGCAATAGTGATAGAGTTGCCATTTTCACAGATAATCTTTCAGACATTGCAAAAGCCAGAGAGTACGTCATGCGATCAAATATGTGGGTAAAGAGTATAGTTCTTACTCCACCAAAAACAAAAGTACCAAATATTGACCACCCTCACTGGTTCAACAGTGAAGAAGAGGTAAGAGAAATACTTAAAAGTATTCATTTTAACTACGCATTTATCTACAATGCAGATAAAAGTATTTTAAATACTATAAAAGAAGAGTATAGTCTTTTCTAGTAATCTATAAATTTATAACTACACCGTAACAAGTTTACGGTTCCTTTTTTCTCTTAAATTAATCCTATTTTAGATATCATAAACGAATAACTATTAAGGGAGAATTATGCAAGCTGAATATTTACCTAAAAAAGAGGGTCTGTATGATCCAGAATTTGAACATGATGCCTGTGGTGTGGGTTTTGTTGCTCATTTAAAAGGAGATGTATCTCATGATATAGTACAAAAAGGTCTTACACTTTTAGCAAATCTTGAACATCGTGGTGCTGTTGGTGCTGAAAAGAATTCTGGTGACGGTGCGGGTATTTTAACACAAATGCCCGATAAGTTTTTACGTAGAGTACTTAAAGAAGAGAATATTGATTTGCCTGAGTTTGGTCACTACGGTGTTGGAGTTGTATTTCTTCCTAAAGATCCTGAAGCTTATGCAGAGTGTAAAGCTATTGTTGAAGACTGCATAGAGGAACTTGGGCAAGAGTTTTTAGGCTGGAGAAAAGTACCAACAGCAAATGAATCTTTAGGTGAAACAGTTAAAGCCATAGAGCCATACATTCACCAAGTTATAGTAAAAAGAAATCCTGAACTGGAAGATGCTGAAGCATTTGAACGTAAACTTTTTGTCATTCGTAAATATGCACAAGCTCAAGTAACAGCTTCACCTGTTAGAGGTACTGGTTATTTTTATATGCCTTCCATGTCACATAAAACCATCTCTTATAAGGGTCAGTTGATTACTGAACAACTACCTCTATATTTTGCAGATTTGAATGAACCTGACTATGAGTCAGCTCTTGCTTTAGTTCATAGTCGCTTCTCAACAAACACTTTCCCCTCATGGCCATTGGCACAACCATTTCGCTACATAGCCCATAATGGGGAGATAAATACACTTAGAGGAAATATAAACTGGATGAGAGCTAGACAGTCTATGCTTAGTTCCAAACTCTTTAGTGAAGATGAGCTTAATAAAATATATCCTTATCTTATTAACGAAGCTAAAGGTTCTGACTCATCTGTTTTAGACAATGTTGTTGAACTGTTGACTCTGGCAGGTCGCCCTCTTCCTCATGTAATGATGATGATGATCCCAGAAGCATGGAAAGATGAAGAGATGGATGAGAAACGTAAAGCTTTTTATGAGTATCATGCTACCTTTATGGAGCCGTGGGATGGTCCTGCATCTGTTGCATTTACAGATGGTAAAATTGTCGGTGCTACACTAGATAGAAATGGTCTTCGTCCTTCACGTTATTCCCTAACTAAAGACAATATTTTAGTTATGGCATCTGAACAGGGAGCTTTAGAGTTTCCAACAGATGAAATAGTACTTAAAGGAAGACTTCAACCAGGCAAAATGTTTCTTGCTGATTTAGAGCAAGGTCGTATCATCAGTGATGATGAGATTAAGGAAAACATCTCTACAGGGCATGACTACGCTAATTGGATAAAAAAACAGAAAATAAATATTGATGACTTAGCTCTTAACCATAATATAAAGCAGCCAAATCACAAAACTGTACTACAGCGTCAAAAATGTTTTGGCTATACACAAGAAGACTTGAAAATTATTTTGACACCTATGGCAAATACTGCTTATGAAGCTACAGGTTCCATGGGTAATGATGCTGCACTCTCAGTACTCTCCAATGCATCTATAAACCTTTACAACTATTTTCATCAACTTTTTGCACAAGTGACAAATCCTCCTATTGATCCAATCAGAGAAGAGTCTGTAATGTCACTTACATCATATATTGGACCACAAGGAAATCTTTTTCAAGAGGTCGATGAAGATAGAAAGTTTATAAAACTTAAATCACCTATCTTAACCAATGAGCAATTTGAAAAGCTCAATGGAGTAAGTGAGTTTAATTTCCGTGCCAAGAAAATTAGTATTCTTTTTGATTCTACTAAGAGTGGATCCATGAAAGAGGCTTTGGACTCTGTTATAAATCAGGCAAGTGATGCAGTAAAAGAAGGATATCAAGTTGTTATTCTATCAACACGGGGCATCAGCAAAAAACTAGCAGCGATTCCTACACTTTTAGCAACAAGTGCTGTACATCATCACCTTATTACCGAAGGTATCAGAACTAATTGTGGTTTAGTAATAGAAACCGGTGAAGCAAGAGAAATTCACCATTTTGCTACACTTATTGGTTATGGGGCTAATGCAATCAATCCTTATTTGGCATTTGAGAGTATTGAAGATATGCGTAAACGTAAAATGATTGATGAAAATATTACTCATGATCAAGCTGTAGAAAACTATATTACAGCTATTGGAAAAGGTATTTTCAAAATTATGTCCAAGATGGGTATCTCTACCATTAGATCATATACTGGAGCTCAAATCTTTGAAGCAGTCGGTCTTTCACAAAATTTGGTAGATAACTACTTTAAAGGAACACCAACTCGTCTGGAAGGTATTGATATAGATACTATTGAAGAGGAGACACTATTATGTCACTCTATTGCATATCCACATCAAAAAATAGAAGCAAATGATCTGCCTGTGGGTGGTCACTATGCTTACCGTCAGCGTGGGGAGAACCATCTCTTTACTCCAGAGACAATCTTTTTACTACAAAACTCTACCAAAAATAATGACTATGCTACATATAAACAGTATGCAAAACTCATAGATAAGCCACAAGAGGCATTTGTAACACTTCGCTCACTTCTTGATTTTAAACGGCTTAATCCTATAGATATTGATGAAGTAGAGTCTGTAGAGTCTATTATAACTCGTTTTGCAACAGGTGCAATGTCTTACGGATCCATCTCAGAAGAGGCACATACAACACTCTCTATTGCTATGAACAGCATTGGAGCAAAAAGTAATACTGGAGAAGGTGGAGAGGATGCTTCACGCTTTGGTACTGAGAAAAATTCCAAAATCAAACAAGTTGCTTCAGGTCGTTTTGGTGTTACAGCCAATTATCTAATAAACTCTGAAGAGATTCAAATAAAACTGGCTCAAGGTGCAAAACCAGGTGAAGGTGGTCAACTTCCAGGGCATAAAGTAGATGAGATTATCGGTCGTACCAGACACTCAACCCCTGGGGTAGGGCTTATCTCCCCTCCTCCACATCACGATATTTACTCGATCGAAGATCTGAAACAGTTAATTCATGATCTTAAAAATTCAAATACTTCTGCACGTATAAATACCAAGCTGGTATCTGAAGTTGGTGTTGGAACCATCGCTGCGGGTGTGGCAAAAGCACACTCTGATGTTGTTCTCATCTCTGGTTTTGATGGAGGAACAGGTGCTTCTCCTCAAACTTCCATTAAACATGCTGGTCTTCCTTGGGAACTCGGTCTAGCTGAGACACATCAAACACTTGTTAAAAATGGACTACGTTCAAGAATTGTTGTACAGACAGACGGACAGCTTAGAACAGGACGTGACATTGCCATAGCAACACTATTGGGTGCTGAAGAGTGGGGAATTGCAACAGCTGCACTCATAGTTGAGGGGTGCGTTATGATGCGTAAGTGTCACCTCAACACATGCCCTGTAGGGATTGCAACACAAGATAAAGAGTTACGTGCAAAATATACAGGTAAACCTGAACATATTGTTAACTATATTAAATTTATTGCTCAAGATCTGCGTGAAGTAATGGCAGAATTAGGATTTAAAACAATCAATGAAATGGTAGGTCGTACCGATAAGCTTAAAGCTCGTGAAGGTGTGAGTCACTGGAAAGCGAAACACTTACAACTGGACAAACTACTTCACAGAGTTCACCTAAGATCTGATGATACAGCATATAAAACTACTAACCAAGACCACAATTTGGGTATTGCTCTTGACAATGAACTCATTAAGTTAGCACAACCTGCTCTTAACAATGGTACTCCTGTAAAAGAGGAGATTAAACTCCGTAACATTAACCGAACTGTTGGAACAATGTTATCGGCAGAAGTAACACGCAAATATGGAGAAGATGGACTAAGTGATGACACTATTCACTTTAAAGCAACTGGAAGTGGTGGTCAGAGTTTTGGTGCTTTTGTAAACAGTGGAATTACTTTTGAAGTAGAGGGTGATGCAAATGATTACTTTGGTAAAGGTCTCTGTGGTGGTAAACTAATACTTTATCCACCAGCAAATGCAACTTATGAAGCAAATGAAAATGTAATACTTGGAAATGTATCATTTTACGGTGCAACAAGTGGTGAATCATATATTTATGGTCTTGCAGGTGAGCGTTTCTGTGTACGTAACTCAGGAGCTAAAGTAGTTGTTGGAGCTGTAGGTGATCATGGTTGTGAATATATGACTGGTGGTAGAGTTGTTATACTCGGAGAGATTGGTAAAAACTTTGCTGCAGGTATGAGTGGAGGTATTGCTTATATTTATGATAAAGATAAAAATCTTGCTCAGAGAATAAACACAGAGAGTGTTGATCTTGACAGAGTAGAGAGTGAAGCTGATGAAGTAGAACTTAAAGGGATGATTGAAAAGTATGTCATCGCTACAAACTCAAAAGAGGCAGAAAGTATTTTAAACAACTGGAGTGAGTCTAAAAATGATTTCATTAAAGTAATACCAGTTGATTATAAGCGAGTTTTAAATGAACAGGCTAAAAAAATGAGGGAGGTGTAAAATGGGAAAAGTTACAGGATTTAGAGAGTATAAACGTCAAAATTTCTCACTGGCACCAGTTGAAGAGCGTATAAAACACAGCAATGAATTTGTAACTCCTCCAACTAAGGCAGAGTTGGAAGAGCAGGCTGCCAGATGTATGGATTGTGGTGTTCCATTTTGTCATAGTAATTATGGCTGTCCAGTTGGTAATCTTATTCCTCAATTTAACGATCAAATATACAAAGGTGAGTGGGAAAAAGCTTTTCGTACACTCATGAGTACAAACAACTTTCCAGAGTTTACAGGTCGTGTCTGCCCTGCCATTTGTGAAACTGCTTGTGTACTTGGTATGAATGATGATGCTGTAAGTATTAAAGGTATTGAGTACTCCATCATAGAAAAAGCCTATAGAAAAGGTTGGATGAAACCAGAAATTCCTAAAAGTCGTACTGGTAAAAAAGTAGCTGTAGTTGGCTCTGGTCCTGCAGGTCTCAGTGTTGCAAATCAACTTAACAAAGCTGGACACAGCATTACAGTTTATGAAAGAGATAAACGTATTGGTGGGCTTGTACGTTACGGTATTCCTAACTTTAAACTCGATAAGAAAAAAGTAGTACAGCGTAGAGTTGATCTTATGAAAGAGGAAGGTGTAGAGTTTATTACCTCTGCCCATATTGGTGTTGATATTCCTCTCAAAACACTTCAAGAGAAGTATGATGCTGTCGTTCTTTGTGGAGGTGCATCTCTGCCAAGAGATCTTCCTATAGAAAATCGTGATGCAAATGGTGTATATTTTGCAATGGAATTCTTGTCTCAGTGCAACTCTCGTATTGAGGGTGAAATAATTCCTAAAGAGAAAGAGATCTTAGCAACAGATAAACATGTAGTGGTCATAGGTGGTGGTGATACAGGTAGTGACTGTGTAGGAAATTCTGTTCGCCAGAATGCTGCTTCTATTACTCAAATAGAGTTAATGCCAAAAGCGCCATTAGAGCGTACAGATGCTATGCCATGGCCACTCTACCCTAGAATATTTAAACTATCTACTTCTCAAGAGGAAGGATGTGAGATGGACTTCAACATCCTCTCTAAATCATTTATAAAAGATGATAAAGGTAATGTCACAGGTATCAACTGTGTAAAAATTGAGTGGGGCAAAAAAGGATTTACAGAGATAGAGGGAAGTGATTTCATACTAAAAGCAGATCTTATTTTCTTAGCTATGGGCTTCCTTGGGCCTGAACAAACAGGAATGATAGAAGAGTTATCTCTTGAAACAGACGAGAGAAGTAACATAGCTACAAAACAGTATGCTACTTCAGTTAAAGGTGTATTTAGTGCTGGAGACATGAGAAGAGGTCAATCTCTTGTAGTTTGGGCTATCTATGAAGGTAGAGAGTGTGCCATAGCAGTAGATGAGTTCCTCTCCCATAAACCAACAATGCTTAATGCAAGAAGTAAATCTTTGTATGAGAAGCGTTAATTAAGACTTTACATAAGGAGCAGGGACTTTAGTCCCGTTAAACGGGGTTAAAACCCCTACTCCAAATTTTATACTAAATTAAAATTATCTCTTTATCACTATCATATTCTTTCCATTATCATCAACAAATTCACAATCATACATTTTACACAATATCTTAAATGTCTGAACAGTAAAAAAGACAATATGTGTCGGATCCTGATGATAATACCATTTTTTAAATGCTTCTATCTCATTTGGATGGAACTGTGTTTGTAGAGCTAAATATCCACCCTCTTTCAATCGTTCCAGTAAACTTTTAAACACTTCTCTTGGCTGATGCAAATGTTCAAAAACTTCTGTAGATACAATTAAATCATATTTTTTATTATCATTCAGTGTATCTGGATGATATATTGGGTCATAGTAATCACATTCAATACCCTCTTCTTCTAACATATTTGAAAGTAAAGAGCTTGCCCCACAACCAAAATCCAATGCTATTTTTGGTTTACTAACTAAAGGAAGTGTAAAATCCAAAAATCTTTGAAAATATGCTCTGTATCCTTCATCATTTTCATCATTTTCGTGTAAGTTATAACGCTCTTTTTGTTCTATAAAATCTTGATAACACTCTGGTGATTTAAATATATATTCACAACTTTTACAATGATAATAAGTAATATGGGTTTTATTATGTATAAATGATTCTATTGGTACATTACAAATATGGCAGTTCAATCTACATCCTTTAAAGAGTGTTATGTTACTATTAAAGCTATTAATGTAAGGATGATTTTAGTATGAAAAGAAGAGATTTTATTACAACTACGGCACTGGGTGCTTCTGCTTTGGCTTTAAGTGCTTGCCATAGAGCAGAAGATGAAAACAGAAATACTTCAGCAAACATAAACAGAGGTAAAAAAGTTACACTAAAACTTGCTACTTCATGGCCTGCACATTTCCCCATTATGGGAACAGGTGTTGACAGTTTTGCCAAACGCTGTTTTGAACTCAGTGGAGGAACACTAGAAATCAAAGTCTTTGCAAAAAATATACTTGTACCAGCTATGCAAGTTTTTGATGCAACATCTGCAGCCCAGATAGATGCTTTTCATTCTGGAGTATATTACTGGAAAGGTAAAAACTCTGCATTCTCAATCTTTGGAGGAATGCCTCTTGGGCTTACAAGCGAAGAGATGATTACATGGTTAAAGTTTGGTGGTGGATATGAGCTGTGGAGAGAAATGTATGGCAAATTCAATCTCTATCCTCTCATAGGTGGTACAACTGGCCCTCAAATGGGTGGTTGGTTTAAAAAAGAGATCAACTCACTGGAAGATTTAAAAGGTCTTAAAATGCGTATCCCTGGACTTGGTGGAGAAGTAATGAAAAAATTGGGAGTCAACCCTATTCTTTTACCTGCTGGAGAAATTTACACCTCTTTGGAGCGTGGAACCATTGATGCAACTGAATGGGTAGGACCTGCACTTGACTCTATGATGGGTTTTGCAAAAGCAGCACCATACTACTATACAGGTTGGCATGAACCTGGATCTATCTTGGAAATTACCTTTAACAAAGCCCGATGGGAAAAATTAAGTAGTGAACATAGAGCCATAATCACTGCAGCATCTGAAGAGATGACAGGAAATATGCTTCAAGAGTTTCGTTACAAAAATGCCAAAGCACTGCAAGAACTTCCTTCTAGTGTACAAATAAAAACATTCCCTAAAGATATGATGGATGCAGCTAAAGTTGCACTACATGAAGTTTTAAGAGATGAAAGTAAAAAAAGTGATGATTTTAAACGTGCACTAGATAGTTACCAAGCCTTTGAAAAGCTCAATAAACCTTGGGATGACATAAGTACAAAAAACTTTTTAGAGATTAGAGGGTAAAAATATATCAATATGACATATTTTTTAGATTTACTTTAAATTTACTCTATAATTCAGGTAATCAACTTAAAAAGGTTTACTTGTGTATCAAAAGAAAAAAGAGCGTCTATACATTTGTGATCTGTTAGAGAATCCTGCTGTTCCCTACCCCTCATATTATGTTTTGTCAACTTCTATGCTTAAAAATGAGATGTTACAAACTGCTATTATGTCACTACATAGTTTTGATTTTTCATATTATGAAACAGCTAAAAATCATGAAGATATTTTTGCAATGTTCTATTCTGGAACATTTCCAATCTATAAAGAGAAATATATTGTAGGTTATTTTGGTAATAAAATGATGTACTTGGAATCCAATGGATGGAAGGGTATGCCAGCAACAGAAGATATTTTTAAAATTGAAAATTGGCTAGTTTGTTAGTGGAAATCCTAATAATAAAATATATTTTGACAATATTTGACAGAATTGAACTCTAATTAAGACTAAATTTATCTTATTTAGACTATAATTCTTTTGTAGCTTAGATATTGACATTGAATTTATTACTTCCTCCTTTTAAAAAATTCTCTGTTACTGCGACTACCCATCGCATTTACTCCTCCCTATATAGTCAATATCTAAGCATAATCATCGTACAAAATTAATCTTTATATTTATATTTTTATTATAAAATCAATCTTTAAAATATGAGGATTAGCTATGAAAATTACAAACATACGAACCACTACCCTTAAAGCACCTCTTAAAAATCCATTTATAACCTCTCTACGTCGTGTAGATGCACTTGAAGATCTTGTGGTTATTATTGAGTGTGATGATGGTTCTGTAGGGTATGGTGAAGGTGCTTCTACACCAGTTATTACAGGTGAGACCATAGGTTCAATGGTAGCAACCATTGAGTATATTAAACCACATATTTTAGGTCTGGAATTAGAAAATTTTGAAACTATTTTAAAATTGGTACATACTCTAATCATAAAAAACAGCACTGCCAAATCTGCTTTAGAGATAGCACTTTATGACTTGAAAGCAAAATCTCTTAATTTACCTCTATACAAAATGCTTGGTGGTACTAAAACTAACTTTAAAACTGATATTACCATTAGCATGGGTGAAATAGATAAAATGATAGCAGACTCTCAGAATGCCGTAAATTTGGGTTACGACACACTGAAAATAAAAATAGGTGATAATCCACAAAAAGATATTGAACGTATAATTGCTATAGACAATGCTTTAAATGAGAATATAAAGTTGAGACTAGACGCAAATCAAGGTTGGACAGCAGAGGAGAGTGTAGAGTTACTACATGCTCTTGAAAGAAAAGATATTATTGCAGAGTTCATCGAACAGCCTGTAGCAGCAGATGACATAAAGGGTTTAAAATACATCAAAGAGAGAGTTCAAACCCCTCTGCTTGCAGATGAATCCATATTTTCCATAAAAGATGCACAAAAACTTTTGGAGATGCAAGCTATAGACTATGTCAATATAAAGCTGGCAAAAACAGCAGGCATAACCCAAGCACTTAAACTTGCTGATCTCTCGGCAGAGTTTGGTGTTAAATGTATGATAGGCTGTATGCTTGAAGGTCCCATCTCTGTTGCAGCTGGTGTTCATGTAGCTTCTGCTAAGGCTGATATCATTACCATGTTAGATCTTGATGCAGTTAGCCTCTTAGCTTCACATCCTGTAGAAACAAATATTCTTTTTAATGAAAGCCATATAGAACTTTGTGAAGATATAGGACTTGGTGTATCATATACACCAACCATTAACTAAAATAGCGTAACATTATCTCATAATTAAAAAAGATACCTTTGAATGATATTTAATTAGGAGAAGGGACTTCAGTCCCGTTGAACGGGGTTAAACCCCTACTCCAAATTTTATAATTGTCTTAATGGAATCATAAAATAAAGAATTAAACATGTATAAAAAACTAACTCTTGCAATGCTCCTTCTTTTTAACTTCTCATCTCTTAATGCTGACTATACACTTAAAGTAGGTAAACGCTTAAAAAGTAAAATAGACCGTATGCCCAAAGGTAGAGTTGCCGATATGAAGAGAATCCCTCAAGATCCTGCATATTATGCAAAACAGATAAAACCTTTTTCTAAGTTTAAACAGAAAAAGCTGGATAGAGAGTTCAATAAGAAGTACTTTAAACCATGGAATTTAAAAAAACTTGACATACCTAAACAAGATTATGGTTGGGAGACAAGGTTTGTAACCAAGGGTAAGATTTACAGAGAAAATGGTCGTGTTATTCCATCTTATATTTACAAAAAATGGATACAAAATGCACAGATGTATAAAAAAGATACAAAAAGATACAAAGCCATAACTACACGTCGTACAAATGTTAAAGCACTCCCTACATCTACATCTTTTTATAGAGATCCGAAGAAGACTGGTGAGGGGTTTCCTTTTGACTATAACCAAAATTCGGCTCTTCATATTAATGTTCCTCTATACATTTCCCATTTTTCCAAAGATAGACGTTGGGCTTATGTAAGAGCTTCATACTCTTTTGGCTGGGTAAAAATTACAGATCTTACTGTTGTAAATAATAATTTTATAAGAAAATTTAAAACTGGTAAGTATGCCATGACTATTAAAGACAATTTACGACTCTACAATGATAAAAACAGACCTACAACCATAGTAAAACTTGGTGCTTTATTTCCCATATCAAAAGATGGAACTCACTATTTGACTGCAAAACAAAATTCAGTAGGTCATGGTCTCATTCACAAAGTCCATGTAAAAACACCTCATATCATTGCTAAAAAGCCTCTTCCTTTTACTTCCAAAAATGTAGCTAAATTGGCAAAAGAGTTTTATGGTGAACCTTATGGTTGGGGTGGTTCGTATGAGTGCCGTGACTGCTCTGCAACTACTAGAGATTTTTTAGCTCCCTTTGGAATATTTTTACGTCGAAATTCCAGTAAACAAGCTAAAGATGGTACAAGTACAATATATATAAAAGATTTAGCAAAAAATGCTAAAAAGAAAAGAATTATCCAAAAAGCAGAACCATTCCGTTCTCTTTTACATGTTCCAGGTCATATAGTACTTTACCTTGGTCAATACAAGGGTGAACCAGTCATCATGCATACATATTGGGGTATTCGTAAAAACAATGGTTCTAAGCTTGTTACAGGGCGAACTATTATTACTACAACTGAACCAGGAAAAGAGCGTAGAGATATTCGTGAAGGCAGTAAACTAATTAATACTCTTAAAACCATCGTTAATTTTTGATGTTTAGGGTAAAATACGGTTATGAGAATTAAAGAAAAAATAAAAATATTTACAACAACAATCATAGCTGGAGATTTTAAAGGTAAAAAAATAGAGATACCAGATATTTCTACTACAAGATCTTCAAAATCCATACTTAAAGAGTCTTTTTTTAATACTATTCAATTTGAAATTATAGATAAAAACTTTGTAGAAGTATTTGCAGGTAGTGGGTCAGTAGGACTTGAAGCATTAAGTCGTGGTGCAGCAGAGTGTTATTTTATGGAATATAACAAAATAGCTTTCCGTAGTTTAGAAACAAACATTAAAAATACAGATTCTAGTAGATGTCACTCATTTTATGGTGACAGTTTTGAAAAGTTTGCTACTGTATATGAGATGGCAAAAAGAACAGGCAGAAAAACTTACTTCTACTTTGACCCTCCCTTCTCTACTCGTGACGGAATGGACGACATTTACGACAAAACCATAGCACTCATAGAGAGCATAGATGCTGATGTGTGTGAAATGGTAGTAGTTGAGCATATGACAAATCTTGATATGCCAGAAAAGATTGGCTCTTTGGCATTTGCAAAACGTAAAAAGTTTGGTCGAAGTACTATGAGTTACTATAAACCCAAATCAGCATAAAAATAGAACCCATAAACTTGTTTATAGAATAGTTTTATAATCTATCACTTTTAGGGCAATCTTTTCTACTTACATTAAATTGAAATAGTTTTGCCTTACTAATAGCAGAAATATAAATATAAGAAATATTAATTTCTGCATCTAAAAATCTTTTTGAAGATTGGCATATCCCTCTAGTTACAGCTTTTTTCATGCGTCTTCTGTCCTCTTTTCTTACTGTATCATCACTCTTTGAACCTGTGTTTATTTCAAAAGTATATATAATAGTTGTATCTTTGCCCTCTACTTTTGTGAGTACTGTATATTTATCAACTTTTTGTGGCAATGTCTTCGCAATCTCTGCACCTGCTAGTTTTACAATCTCTTTTTTTTGTTTTTGCATCTCATTTACAGGTAAATCTTGTTGCTTTATACCTTCTGCAAAACTATATTGACTTAATGTCATAAATAAACTAAATGCCAATAATGATTTTTTCATATTTCTTCCATTCATATATAAATTTTAGCGATATTATACTTGCTTAAAATAATTTATACTTGACAAAGGTCAGTTCTAACAATTTTTAGTTAAAATCACTATAAAATACGAGGAATACGAATGAAAATTTGGCAAAATAGAGAAGAGAAAGAGTCACATATTTTAGTTAAACTATACAAAGAAGACCATGGTGAAGGTGATTTTTTAGGAGATTTAGACGATGAGAGCATCAAGAAGTTAATCTTAGAAATAAAACCAAGCATAAACATAAACCAAGCCTTCGGCACTCTATCTTACTTTGGATTGTTGCCAATTTTAGTTTTTAAGTAGTTTAACATTTATAAGTGTATTAGTTTCTAACTAAATTTAATCTCCTTTGTAATTATTCCCGAAGAGATTTATGCAGTAAGTAAAGAAATTTAGTAACTTATTATCTATAACTATATAACATTTTATTAAAATACTATCTTTTTATAAATAATCCTGCTATAATTCCGAACTTTCTATGCAAGAGCATATCAAAACCTCACTAGGCTGATATCGAGTTGCACGAAACAGGGTTCATAACCACTTGCAACTTTAGAGCCGTTCTATCGCCAAGACATTTTACTTTTGTGATTTTCGCCCCACAATACTATACAAATATAAAGATACAATATGAAATTTTCAGATTTTAACCTCAAAGATACAATACAAGCAGCTGTTACAGAAGCTGGATTTACAGAACCATCACCAGTACAAAAAGACGCTATTCCTTTAGTTTTAGATGGTCATGACATCATCGCACAAGCACAAACAGGTACAGGTAAAACTGCTGCTTTTGGTCTTCCAATTATGAGCATGATGAAAGCAGATGGTTCAGTAGAGGGACTTGTCATCGTTCCTACACGTGAACTTGCAATGCAAGTATCAGATGAACTATTCCGTTTTGGTAAACTATCAGGTCTTAAAACTGCTACTGTTTATGGTGGTACTGCTTATGGCAAGCAGATAGACCGTATTAAGCAAGCTTCTATCGTAGTTGCAACACCAGGTAGGCTTCAAGACCTTCTAATGTCAGGTAAAATTAAAATTAAACCTAATTTTGTTGTACTTGATGAAGCAGATGAAATGCTAGATATGGGTTTCCTAGATGAAATTAAAAATATCTTTACTTTCCTTCCAAAAGAGCGTCAGACTCTTATGTTCTCAGCAACTATGCCTAAGGGTATTAGAAAACTTGCAGAGCAAATATTGAATGATCCTAAAACTGTTTCCATTACTAAGTCAGAAAGTACAAACTCTAAAATTTCTCAATTTTATTATGTAGTACAAGATAGAGAAAGAGATGATGCACTTGTAAGACTTATTGACTATAAAAACCCTACAAAATGTATTATCTTCTGTCGTATGAAAAAAGAGGTTGACAGACTTGTGGCACACATGACAGCACAAGGTTTCAAGGTTTCAGGACTTCACGGAGACATGGAGCAAAAGCAGAGAGAAGTTACTATTAGAGCATTTAAACAGGGTGGCATAGATATCTTCATCGCTACAGATGTTGCAGCTCGTGGTCTTGATGTAAATGATGTAACACACGTTTTCAACTACCATATTCCTTTTGACTCAGAGTCTTATGTTCACCGTATTGGTCGTACAGGTCGGGCAGGTAAAACTGGTGAGGCTATTACTTTAGTAAGTCCAAATGAGCTTAGAACTATTAAACGTATTGAAAAAGATGTTGGTACTAAAATGGTTACACAAGTTATTCCTACTCGTATGGAAGTTCAAAATAATCGTTCAGATGAGTTAATAGCAAAAATTGCAGAGACAAAAGTAACTGAAAAAGCTATTGAGCTTGTCAAAACACTTCAACATGATCTTGATATTGTTACTATTGCACATCTACTTGCATCTATGATTCAGAGTGAAAATTCTGTAAAAGGTAAAGATAACATCGGTCTTGGTCTTGAAGAGATTGAACTTCTTATAGAAAGAGCAATGCAAAACAGAGGCGGTAACGGTGGTGGTCGCAACCGTGGTCGTGGTGGTCAACGTAGAAATAGAAATGGTGGAGGCGGTGGTGGTCGCAACAGAAATGGTCGTAATGGACGTTCTGGTGGTGGACGTGATAGCCGTAATGGTGGAAGAAGCAATAGAAGTTAGAGTTTTACACGAAATAAGTTTCGGGTTCCTATTGGAACCTCAAACTTGTTTAAGATAAAAATACTGCCCTAAACAAGTTTGTACTTCCTGCTTTAAATAATATTTTTTTATAGAAAAAAATTATATCTTACTAACTTTAAACACATTCTGATATTATTCGATACTTTAAAAAAAAGGTATCAAAATGTATATGAAATTTTCTGACAATTCTGAAAACAGTTACTTTTTCTCTCAACCACATCAACCATTTTTTGTTTTAGCTTTTATAAATGCTATAGTTATAATGTTTATATTTATGCTCTCCTACAAAGGAGTTATGAACCTTTCAGTAACACCTTCAAATTTTCATGCTTATGGACTGATATATCTACTATTTACACCTGCATTTTTAGCCTTCTTATTTACTACCTTTCCAAGATTTGCTTCTACTCCAATTGTAGAAAAAAAGAGTTATATGTCAGTATTTAGTTTTTATTATCTTGGTTCTGCCATCTTTATATTGGGAAGTATTGTCAGCCCTGTTCTATCGGCTATAGGGATACTTATTGTTTTTGTAGGTCATGTCTCAGGCATGTTAATACTAAAAAATATATATAATTCAAGTACTATGGAAGATAAACATGATATTCACTGGATACTACTTGCAATGAAGTTTGGTATTTTTGCTCATCTATTATATATTTTTGGTCAACTTTTCTACACACCATTCATATCTTTTTCTACAGAAATAGCTGTCTATCTTTATCTGTTTCTACTCACTTTTTCTGTTGCACAGCGTATGGTTCCTTTCTTTTCTCACTCTATGGTTGGAAGAAATGATCATTTGATGAAAGCAGTTTTTATACTTTTAATTTTACACATAGTTTTAGAAGGAATATACACTCATAGCTCATTTATAGTTGATATTTTACTAGGTATTCTCATAGGAAAAGAGCTACTTAGATGGAAACTACAATTTCCAAATCCAAACCCCCTTCTCTGGATACTACATACAGCACTCTATTGGGTACCTATTGCTTTTTTTATAGGTGGTTTAACAAATCTTGTTTCCATTCTAACGAATATCTCTTTTCTTGCTCTTGATATACATACGTTGAGTCTTGGCTTTATTTTCACTATACTCATAGGATTTGGTACACGTGTAACCATAGGACATTCAGGCAATATGATGCAGGCAGACAAATGGACAGTAAGACTATTTTATTGGACTCAAGTGGTTGTAGGACTACGCATTTTAGTCTCATTGGCAGCTGCTTTTGGATGGAACTTTATGATCCTTTTCGATATTACTGCTACTGCATGGATCATGATGTTCATTGCCTGGGCTGCAAGATTTTTTGCTGTGCTTATTAACGGTAAAAAGTTATAGTATCAAGATTATGCGTAATTTGTAGTTTTTGTAGAAAAATTGGTTTTTCCAATTTTTCTCATAGATATCACTTTTTTAACTCACCCTTTTTATATATATTTAATATAGTTTTATAAAGTCATTTTTAGATATTGACTTTTTGATTAATTCTTAATATAATAAACTCTATCAAATCTACTTGACGCCAGAAAGGTTCTGCTGGACTCAGGATGGAGAAGTAACCGCCCTTCCTTGTAGATTTGCTCTATTTGAATTTTTATCTAACTTTATCATTTATACGATTTACTATCCTAACCTCATCCCCACTCAACCCATAAACCTTATAAACCAACCTATCTATCTCATCTATACTAGCTTCAACCTCAATTTCAAGTTTTTCAATAGCCTCTTTTATCTCTATCTTATCAACAGCATCTA
>Ga0256827_10000837_pt1 | contig 19374 bp, 17 predicted proteins | sample CV84metaG_FD_185977 | JGI IMG/M metagenome (GOLD analysis project Ga0256827, IMG submission 185977) | Hydrothermal vent microbial communities from East Pacific Rise, Pacific Ocean - CV84 | ecosystem: Environmental > Aquatic > Marine > Hydrothermal vents | place: Pacific Ocean: East Pacific Rise... | reverse complement strand
TTTTTTAGTTGCCTGTAAAATATTTATTTCATCTATTATTTCGGGGCTAATCACAGAAATAGAGTATATTGAGTTTTCTTTTATTATAGGAAATAATTCACTCCGTTTTTTTTCACTTAATTGTTTGGAATCATTAAGTTCAGCTATCTCTTTTTTTAAGTATACACCTGCAACAACAACAGGACCAGCAAGAGGACCTCGCCCAGCCTCATCTATACCAATAAATAATTTATATCCATAAAACAAGGCTAAATTTTCACCATAATTTATATTTTTTTCTATATTAAATAATGATTTCTTCAAATTACTCTACATAAATAATCTGACTATCAGAAAGCTCTTGTAAATATGTTGAAAATGATATTCCATATTCCTGATTTAATTTAAATAAATCTATAAAAATAGTAAGTGAATTTTTAGTAGAGAAATATTTAATTAAAGCATATTGTAAAAATATTTTAAATTTTTCATCTTGTTTTTTATTCCATTCGATTTCTTTTTCAGACATAAAAAAGAATTCATTATTTTCAAAATTAATATCAAGAGAAAATTTATTATGTATAGAAAATTTTACAATATCAAAAAAATCTTTTTTTATTTCCTCATAAGTTGAAGCAATATCTTCACTAAGGAAATCTTTTAATTCAGTTAAATAATACTTTAATTTATTTAACTCATACTTGTACTCAAGAGGTTCTTCTTTTGTTGAGGTTAAATCAACAGTTAACTCTTCACTAACATCTTCATCAATATCATCATCTAAACTAAAATCGTCTAACTCTTCCTTTTCATAATTTTTAATAGACTTTTTGAGGTCTATTATTTCATATTCAATTTCTTTATAACTTAATTTCAGGTCATCAAATGAATTTAAATCTGCTTTTAATGATTCCTTTTTCTTTATTAAGCTTTCAAACTTGCTCTGAGTATCCTCAGAAAATTTCTGTGCGATGTAAGTCTGTAACTTTTCTTTTATTACATCAAGAGCTGTATCAAAGGCTTTTAGTTCATCATATCTTTCAAGAGGAATATTAATATCCTCAATATTCTCTTTTTTAAGTGTTAATTCTAAAGAAGAAAATTCTTTTTGAAAATCATCCTCTATTTGAATTAATTTTTTTTCATAAAAGTTTTTTTCTCTTTTCAACTTAATTATATACTCAATATAATCAATATATCCCCAAAGATAATAAAATGAAATCGTAAAAAATAAAATAGATGCACCGGATAAGTACCAAAACTCTTCTCTCATAACCCATGAAAGAATAAATGTAATTATTGCAATTAAAATTGTTGGCATAAAAACTTTATTTTTAAAAATATTATCAGGAATAATTGATGCAATATCCTTTTTATTCTTTTCCAGTTTTTCACTATATGCAGTCAAATCTCCTTCATATTTCTTTTTCTTCTTAATATAAAGCTTCATTTGATTATATATATTTTGTCCCATCCAGTGAATATCTTTAAAAGCATCTCTTTCTTTCTCTTTTTTTTCTATAATAATATTAAAATTTTCTATTTCCTTTTTAATACCTGAATAGTATTTTAATTTCTTATTAACATCTTCAATAGAAGAACGAATATCTTTAATAGCAATTGCATTTTTTAAGTTATTTTTAAGTTCTTCTAAAAGAGAGCGTCTTTCTTCTATTGGAAGCTTATCAAAATTCTGAGATGAAGATATAGGTTTATCAGTATATTCTTCATAATTAACACTACTAGCTCCTAAAGAAAGAGAATCTTCTTCAGGTTCATTGTCTACAGTATAATCATCTCCATAAGCCGAGACTAAAGAAAGAGTTTCTTTTTCCTCTTCTTGACTTTTTTCTTCAGATGTAAAGATACTATAAACTAATTTATAATCACTCCATCTTTCAATTTTAAAATCATCTACAAGAATACTATAAATTTCTCTTGCCTGAGTACTTATTATTGTAGATTCACCTGTTTCAGGATAAAAATCAGATAATTGATATGATAATGGTATATCAGTATAATTTAATTTTAAAAATTTATCTTTAAATTTAAAAATAAAAACAGATTTTATAAAAGGAGGAGAATAAAGATCATAAAATTCTAAATCTCTATTAGACATTTCATTCATTGCTGAAAAATAGTAAAGCATATAATGATATGCTCTTGAAACTAAATCATATTCGTTTCGTTCCAACTTAGTTGATAATTCAAAATTAAAATCTCTTGTATTACCATCTGCTGTTTCTAATCGACAATAAACTACATGCATAATAAATTATAAATTTATTTAGATTTATTGTAGTATCTTTCCTTAATTTTTAAACGAGCAGCTTTTCCGAATCTCTCTCTCATATAATATAGTTTTGCTCTTCTTGTTTTATGAAGAACAACAACCTCAAGTTTTTCAATGAGTGGAGAATGTAATGGAAAAATTCTTTCAACACCAATGTTAAAAGAAACTTTTCTTACTCTAAATGTAGAATTAAGACCATTATTGTTTTTTGCGATTACAATACCTTCAAAAACCTGAATTCTTTTTTTATCACCTTCTGTAATATTATAATGAACTCTAACTGTCTGACCAACTTTAACATCAGGAACATCTTGCTTTGCTGCTGATTCCGCTGTTATCTTTTGTAAAATATCTTGCTTCATAATAAACTCCCAAACATCACCAAAATAGGTTGAGTAAGATAACATAAATTAATTATAATTTCAAGATTATTTTTATTTTATTGATTTTAGATTAAAAAAACACTCTTTTCTTGCCTATATATCAGCAATATGTTAATTTATTACTTACTTATATTGAGGGTATTATGAAGCAGGAATACATTAAGAGTATTGTTAATAAACAAAAGAACTTTTTTTCAACAAATGAAACAAAACCTTATAGTTTTAGAATAACTCAGTTAAAGAAACTAAAATTAGCAATTGAAAACAATGAAGAATTGCTTTTAAAAGCACTTTATGATGACTTAAAAAAATCTGAATTTGAAGCCTATGGAGGTGAAATTGGTTTTGTAATGGCAGAATTAGACTTTACAATTAAAAAACTAAAAAAATGGATGAAGGATAAAAAAGTAAAAACACCTTTACTGCATCAGCCAGGAAGTAGCTACATTACTCACGAACCTCTTGGTTCAGTATTAATTATTGGGCCATGGAACTATCCTTTTCAATTATTATTTGCTCCACTAATAGGAGCAATGGCTGCAGGAAATACAGTAATTCTAAAATCTAGTGAATTGGCTCCTGCAAGCTCAAAAGCAATGCATAAAATAATTTCAGAAACCTTCAAAGAAGAATACATATCTCTAATAGAGGGAGAAATACAAGAAGCAACATTTCTTTTACAAGAAAAATTTGACTATATATTCTTTACAGGAAGTACTGTTGTTGGTAAAATCATTATGAAAGCAGCAACTAAGAACTTAACTCCTTTAACACTTGAATTAGGCGGAAAGAGCCCTTGTATTGTAGATAAGGCAACTAATTTAAAAGTAACTGCCAGAAGAATCGTCTGGGGAAAGTTTTTTAATGCTGGTCAAACCTGTATTGCTCCAGACTATTTAATTGTTCAAAAAGATATAAAAATAGATTTAATTAGATTAATCAAAAAAGAAATTGAAAACTTCTATGGTGAAAACCCACAGGAGAGTAAGGATTTTCCAAGAATTATTAACGAAAAACATTTTAATAGGTTAACTTCTTATTTAGATAAGCAAAAAGTTGCAATAGGAGGAAAAACTGACTTAAATGACAAATATATTTCTCCAACAATTATGGATAACATAAACTGGGATGACAAAGTTATGCAGGATGAAATTTTTGGCCCTATTTTACCAATTATGGAATATGAAAGAATTAATGATGCAATTAAAATGATAAATGAACATCCAAAACCACTTGCATTATATTTATTTTCAAATGATAAAATTGTAGAAGAAAGAGTTTTACAAAATACATCATCGGGTGGTGTGTGTATTAATGATACCTTATCTCATATTACCACCAATTTCCTTCCATTTGGAGGAGTTGGAGACAGTGGAATGGGTGATTATCATGGAATATATTCATTTCAGGCATTTTCACACCGTAAATCAGTAATGAAAAAGGCTATTTCAATTGACCCACCAATAAGATATGCTCCCTATAAACTAACTGTTAAACAATTAAAGAAAATGTTAAAGTTTATAGGTTAATTAATGCAAAAATTTTTTCCTGATAAATTTTATGCAATTCTTGATTATAATTATATTGATTCTGAAAAGTTTTATAATACTGCCAATAATTACTTACTTTCAGGTATAAAATTAATTGAAGTAAAAATTTTAAATAAAGATAAATCTTTTATTATAGAAGTAATTAATAAAATACTTGTATTAAAAAAAACCTTTGATTTTTCACTAATACTATATGAAAACATTGAAATAGTAAAAGAATTAAATCTTGATGGCATACATCTTGACAAATCAATTCTCTCAATAGAAGAAGTTAGAAAGTATTTAGGCAACTGTATAATAGGTAAAGCTTGTTATTCATATTACGAAGCTATTAAATCTTATAAAAATGGTGCTGATTTTCTAATTATGGGGCCATTATTCTACTCAAACTCAGAAAAATACATGGGACATTATAATTATATCTCATTACAAGAATTAGAGAAATCTGTTATAGAAATAAATATACCAATTGTTGCTTTCGGAGGAATAAATCTAAGTAATATTATTTCAGTAATAAAGACTAAAGTAAATGCAGTTACTGTTGTAAGCAACATATTTCAAGATGCTTCACCTATGGAAAAAGTAAATTCTGTAATTTCATTATTTGATGGGCGATATCAAAAAAAAAGAATTTTAACAATTAATTCATCTAACTATATTACGAATAAATTTTCAGATTATATTAAATATAAGTTTGATGGTATTTTTATCAATGAATTTGTAACAATAGAAAATTTATCAAAGATAAAAGATGAATATGATTTAATTTTCTATTGTATTGAAAAAGAAAATATATCTAAAATAACTCCACTAGAAGTTATAAGCAATCAGTTAAATATAAAAAGAAGTAAATTAGTAATTTTAACCAATCTGGATAGTCATATTTTTAGATCTAAAGTAGATGATTATAAATCACTAGCCTTACTTTATATAGAAGATAAAGCTCAATTTAATATATTAAATTTAATTATTGAGTCTATTATTAAAAAATAATTTATAATTTATTTGGGTTATTTTATTTTGTGAATAAAGTAATAATTTTTAACTGAATAAGTATATTCTTTATCTTCAAATTTCAATTTATCTCCATTCTCAAATAATAAATTAATCTTTTCTGGTATTTTATCTTTTTTTGAATATAATATTCTTATTTTACTATTTTTATTATCCGATTTTAATATTAAATAATCTTTTAAAGGCTCAATATCAATATTATTTTTTTCACTATTATCATATTTTAATAAAATGGAACCATCTTCATCTTTTAAATCTGTTAATTCATATTTTTTATTTGTAAAAATAAAATTATTATCTACGATTTTACTTTTAGGTAATTCTAAAAATATATAATTTATAATATTAAAAATAAAACCTGACATAGACTTTAAGCTTGGGTTAAAAGAAACTTTACTTTCTATATCAAAAATTTTTTTTCCATAATTATCAATTACAATATTAAAATATAAAGCATTCATAATTAAATTATATTTTTTATTAACTAATTCAAAATCAAAATACCCATAATATAATTTATGCTTCAACTCAAAATCAGTAAAATAAATTTTATAAATAAATCCACCATCTTCTTCTTTGATTTTTTTAAAATTTATTTTAAATTTTATCATCATTAATATTTGGTTATACTTTGATGTAAACAACTGGAATGAATTTACACTATACTTAATAATATCTTTCTGTATTAAAAAGTCATATAATATATTTCTAATTTCTTCTTTGGAGTTTAATAAATCTTTATTATCTAAATTAAACTCAATATTTTTATTTAGCTCAAACACCTTGATTTCTTTTTTAGATTTTGAACAGGAAGTAATAAAAATAATGATAAAAATATTGCACAATAATATAAAAAGCTTCATCTTCCAAAACCAGTATCAAGAAACTCTCTAACATATTCATTTTTGGACTTTAAAATTTCTTTGGGGCTTCCATCCGCTACAATTACTCCCTTATATAAAACAGCTATTTTATCTGCAATTCTAAAAGCAGAAGGAATATCATGGCTAATAATAATAGATGTAATTTTAAGCTTATTGGACATATCAACAATTAAACTATCAACCTGTTTTGACATAAGAGGGTCTAAGCCACTTGTAGGCTCATCATATACAATATTTTTAGGTTTTAAAACAATTGCCCGTGCAAGAGCAACCCTTTTTTGCATACCACCACTTAAAGAAGCAGGGAATAAATCCTCAACTCCTGCAAGACCAACAAGACCAAGCTTTTCAGAAACAATTTTATATATTTCCTTCTTACTCATTTTAGTATGCTCAATCAAGGGAAAAGCAATATTATCTTTAACACTCATTGAATCAAAAAGAGCTGAATACTGAAATAACATTCCAAATTTTTTTCTAATTTCTAATAACTCTTCTCTATTTGCATTAATGAAATCAACATTATCAATAATAATCTGGCCTTTATCAGGCTTTAAAAGCCCCATAATATGTTTAATCAACACAGATTTTCCGCTTCCACTACCTCCAAGTATAACAGTAATTTCTTTATCTTTGATGTCTAAATTCACCCCTTTTAATATCTTTTTATCACCAAAACTTTTATGTAAATCTATAATTTTTATCATTATTTAAATACCTAAGAATAACCTTTTGGCAAAATTAGAGCTTAAACCTGCATCAATTATTTTATTTGCAGTGGGCTCAATATCATAATATACCCGATGTACATCTATTGATTCTTCATCAGTATCATAGAGAAAAAAAGCACTTAAAGGGGAGCCATCTCGTGGTTGCCCTACACTACCTACTGAAAACAGATATTTATTATTTTTCAAAAAGCCTTTTCTTGGCAATCTAAATTCATCAGATATCATTTTACTAAATGAATAACCTTTTACTAAGTGAGAATGTCCAATAAATGAAAACTTTAATAAGTCATCATAATACTGGCTTAGAAGGCTTGCGTGCCCACTGTTATAAACATATAAAAAATCTTCTGGAGATACAGGAGAGCCGTGTGTAAAAGAAATATTTTTTATTTTCATTTTATATGGTAAATTTAAAAGCCATTCCAGATTATCATTACTTAAAGCACCTCTTGTCCAGTCAATAGCATCTTTTGCTGCCTTATAATGATATGTGTAATCCAACTTGCCAACAACAGCTGCATCATGATTTCCCATTAAAACAAAATCACAGTATTTTCTAGTTAAAGAAATAACTTCATTTGGTTCTGCACCATATCCAACAACATCTCCAAGACAGATGAGGGTATCAATATTTAACTTATCTATTTTTTTCAAAACATTATCCAAAGCATTTAAATTTGAATGAATATCTGAAATTATAGCAATTCTCATCTTTTCCTAATAAAAAACTGTTATTATTATATATAAATTAAAATTCTAAATCAAGTTATATCTTTTTTAAACCTTTTACTCTTCATTAAAATTAATAGTCTGATATCTGTATCCTTGTTCAATAAGAAACATCTGTCTGTTTCTTGCAAATACTTGTTCTACTGTATTTTGAGTAACAATTGTATAAAAGTATGCAATGTTATCTCCTTTTTTAGGCCTTAGAATTCGTCCAAGCCTTTGAGCTTCTTCCTGACGACTACCAAAAGTACCTGATATCTGTATTGCAACATTAGCATCAGGTAAATCTACAGCAAAATTAGCAACTTTAGAAACAATTAATCTTTTAATTTCTCCCGATTTAAATTTATTATAGATTATTTCTCTTTTTTTATTAGGAACCTTTCCTGTAATAATAGGAAACTTATACTTATCTCTTAACATGTCTAACTGGGAAATATACTGTCCAATAATCAATATATTATCATTAGGATGTTTTTCAAGTATTTTATCAATTACATCAAATTTTGCAGGATTTTCAGAAGCAATTCTAAATTTTCCTCGTTTATCAGAAATAGCATAATTAATATTTAGAGATTCAAGTAAATTAACTCTGTATTCAACACAATATGATTTTGCAATCCATCCAGTTGCCTCTAATCGTTTCCATGGCAGTTCAAATTTCTTAGGTCCAATTAGTGCAAAAACCTCTTCTTCTAAACCATCTTCTCTAATCAAAGTAGCTGTTAGCCCTAACCTTCTTCTGGATTGTAAGGATGATACTACCCTAAAAACAGGTGCCGGTAATAAATGAACTTCATCATAAATAATAAGCCCCCAGTTTCTTTCATTAAAAATTGAAAAATGCTTAAAAGATGAATTTCGATTCTTTCTATAAGTTACAATTTGATACGATGCAATTGTAACTGGCCTAATATTCTTACTTTCACCACTATACTCACCAATATCCTCTTCTTTAATATCAGTTTTATCTAATAACTCTTCTCTCCATTGTCTAATTGCTGTAATATTTGTTGAAATTATTAATGTTTCTGTTTTTAACTTTGAAATAGCCCCAATACCAATTATAGTTTTACCACTTCCACAAGGAAGAACAATTGTACCACTACCACCATAAGGAGAACCATTTGCATAAAAAGCGTTTACAGCTGATTCCTGATAGTCTCTAAGAGCAAATGGATAATAATTCTTCTTTAAGACTTTTCTTAAGTTAATATCTAAATGAGTTCCTTCAATATAGCCTGCTAAATCAGCTACAGGATATCCAAGTTTAGTCATTTGTAATTTAAAATCACCTCTATTTGTAATAGGGAGTAGAAACTCCTGCTTTTGAACAGAAACAAGACCAAATTTCTTAAGTCTTTTATTAACAAGCATCTCTCTAAAAAGCAAATCTGTTTCAACTAAAACCCTAAGCTGTTTACTATCTTCTTCAATTAACTTTATTGCTCCAAAACGGCTAATTTGCTCTTCTATTTCCATAATTACAATAGCTGGTATTGTATATTTACTATATTTTTTTAGTATGAAAATTATTTCTTCACTATTCATTTTACTAGAAGCAGCATTCCATAAAGATAATGGAGTAATTTTATATGTATGAATATAATCCGGACTTTTAACTAGTTCAGAAAACAATACAATTTCATCTCTAACTTTTTCAAAAATATCTGATTCTGTTTCAAGTAATATCGTATAATCTGATTGAACGATAAGGGGTCTATTCTTCATATTTTTTTTATCATTGTTAATATATTTTTATTATCAATCCTTTCAATACTTAACTTAGTCATACAATTATTCATTAGATACAAGCCCATCCCTCCCTCAGGTAATGATTCTGTGTCTTCAGGATCATATTCAAGTTTTTTATTAAAATTAAGTTTAACTTCATCTGCATAATCAGTAATTTTCATTCCAATTAAATCATCAGCTTTGTATAAAAACATTTCGATTTTTTTATTTATTTGATAATGATAGCCATGTTTTACTATATTTGTAAGAGCCTCAGCAAGAGCAATTTCAATATCAGCAATAGCTTCATTATTAATACTATAATCTTTTAATTTTTCAACAACCAAAACAACAAGCTCTGAAACTTCCAACAAAATAGCATTAATTTCCTTTTTTAAAATAATCTCCAAAACTATTCCTTATCAAATAATTTCATTGCATCAAGTATGTTTTCTGAGTCCACAATATTTAAAACCTTCTCAAGCCTTGTTATTTTAAACATCGTTAAAATAGCCTGACTTTTAGTTAATATAACCAGCATACCTTCTGCTTTAAGCTTTTTATAGGTAGCAACAATTACCCCTAAACCAGAACTATCAATAAACTTAACTTGATTTAAGTCCAAAATTATCTTTAAATTTCCATCTTCTATTTTGGCAAATAACAACTCTTTAAATTTTCCTGCCACTGATGAATCTATTCTGGAAACTTCAGGTTCTATTTTTACAATATTATTAGTCATCTCACTAGTAATTAAATTCATACTTCTCCTTATTATTCATCATCACCTGTTAATAATTCATTTTCATTAACATCAGAATTCACATCCTCAACTTTAGGCTCAGTTCCAATTCTAAATGCCTCCTCAATTCTTACAATAGAGCTAGGACCTGCTTTTTTTCCAGTTTCCCTATCTATTCTAACCATTGTAACACCTTTTGGTGGTTTAAATCCAACTTCTTTTTTATTTTTAATATAATATCGAAGAGCATTTTTAGCATACTCTTTCCATATTGGAAGAGCTGTTTTACCTCCAGCCTCCCCTTTTCCAAGTGGATTATCATTTAAATCATATCCAACCCACACAGTATTTAACAAACTAGTTGAAAATCCAACAAACCAAGCATCAAAACTATCATTTGTTGTACCTGTTTTACCTGCAATAGGTATTTTTAATGAATTAACAGCTGTTGAAGTTCCTGATTTTACAACAGCTCTAAGTAGTCTTAATGTTAAAAATGCTGTAACAGGATCAATTAATTGTTCTGTTTCTTCAAACAAAGCAGCTTCTAAACGACTGGGAATATCATCTTGAGAAATGAAAGGATCATAGTATTTTGTATTATCAATTATTATTTTACCATTTCTATCAACTACTTTTTTAATAAAAATAAAAGGAATATTCTTACCGTAATTAGCAAAAATTGAAAAAGCTTTTGTAATATCAACAGGCTTAATTGCAGAAGAACCAAGAGCCATTGAATCATCCTGATTTAATGCTGTTGTAATTCCTAATTTATGAACCCATTTAGTTGCCTTTTCTATACCAACATGTCTAAAAACTTTAATAGACGGAACATTCATACTATTTTTAAGAGCCGTTCTTAATGTTACCTTTCCCTTATAACTATTTTCATAATTAGCAGGTTTCCAGTTAACTTTTGTTAAATAGTCATAAGAAACAATTGGGGTATCATATACCGTTGTTGACAGATTATAATCTTCATCTACAGCTTTTGAATAGTATAATGGTTTAAATATAGAACCAGATTGTCTTTCAGCTTGTAAAACACGATTAAAGTCAGAATAAACTTTACCACCAATCATGGCTTTTACATACCCTGATTTATAATCAACACTGAGTATTGCAGCTTGTGGTTTAGGTAACTGAGATAAATACACTACTTTATTTCCTTTTTTATCAAGTTCTTCTTTTTTAGGAATTCTAATCCATATAACATATCCTTCATTAAAAACCTCTCTCAAGTCTTTAACTCTTCTTCTGGAGTAGTGTACCATTGGATTTGCTTTTTCTGCCCATTTTGTATTTTTTAATAAAATTTTACCTTCAAATTTACCAAATTTTACTGTTGCTTCTTTTTTACCAGCTTTTACAACAAGAGCCAGATATCTTTTAAACGGTACTTCTTTATCTTCTTTGTAATATTCCTTTGAATTTTCAAAAAACTTTTTATATTCTATTTTTTTAAGACAATGATTATAAATTACTCTATTATTTTTTTCAATAAAATGTATCTTACCATTAATCTTTTTTCTGTATGATTCATATTCTTTATTTATTGTAATACATTCTTTTATTTTATTTTTATTTTTAATCTTTTTTAAGTCTGTATACTCTGCAAGCTTTTTATCTATTTCACTTTTACCAATTTCCTTATTTGATAACACTTGGTCTTTTTTATATATTATACCACCTTTTGCATTTTTTAATTGTTTAGAAGAATATAATACTTCCTTTACTGTTACTTTACCAACTTCATCATTTATAACAGGTCCATAATATCCTTGTCTCCATGATAAATTTCCAAGTCCATATTTAATTGCATCTCTTGCATATTTTTGTTTTTCTAGATTAACAGTTGTATATATTTTATATCCACCTGTATAAAACTCTTTTTCTCCAACAAGCTTTTGAATAACTTTATGTGCATATTCTGAGAAATATGGAGCATTTGTATATGTAGCATCTGTAAGTAAATTTTTTTCACCAGTTAATGTATCAATTCTTACTCCATAATCATAAATTAATACATGATTTGGGAATAATTTGGTTAAATCAACATAATAATTTGCTCTACTTGGAATATCATGAATTACCTTTATTTTCTTTTTTAAAGCATTGTCCATTTCTTCTTTTGTTATAAATTTTTCTTTAAGCATTCTTCTTAAAACATATAATCTTCTTTTTTTAGCCATCTCTGTTTTACTATATGGTGAAAACTTTGAAGGAGCCTGAGGAAGACCAGCAATAAGAGTTATCTCTGATAAGTCTAAATCCCATACATTTTTATTAAAATAATGCCTTGCAGTTGCCTGAACACCATAAGCACCGTGCCCAAGATATATTTGATTTAAATATAGATACATCATATATTCTTTATTATATATTTGCTCTGCTCTTCTTGCCATTATAACTTCTTTTATCTTTCTTTTATAAGACCTTGCAGCCTTTTCTTCATCAGAAAGAAAAGATTTTGCAACTTGCTGGGAAATAGAAGAGCCTCCCTGAACAATATGTCCAGCTTTTATATTTTTAATCATTGCTCTTACAATTCCAAGATAATTAAGCCCACTATGTTCATAAAACTCAATATCTTCAGATGCAATAAAAGCTTTAATTAAAAGTTTAGGCATCTTTTCATATTCAATGACATCTCTAAATTCAGTTGAATACTCTCCAATTAAATTAAGGTTATCAGAATATACTTTTGTAACTAAAGATGGTTTATATTCTGATTTTGGAGGAATTGAAGAAACTTTTTCTGAAAATGTAGCATATACATAAAATATTATTAAACCTATAAGTATTGATATTGCGACACCTAATATAAATAATATTTTAATAATCTTCTTGAATTTCCCTGTTATTTTAACATTATCTATTTTAGGTCTATTATTTAGTTTTTTCATATAATTTTACCATATAATTAAAAAAGTTTCTTAGGAACTGGTTTACTTAATATTTCAACACTAAACCTCTTCCCTTTTAGTTCTTCTATAAGCTCATTATTATCATTTTCACTTGGTAGTAAATAAATTTTAGATGGCTTTACAATTTCTGAATACTGTACTAAAGATTTAAAATCTGCATGAGCAGAAAGAATAAAGCTTTCATCCAGATTATATTCTGCCTTTAATTCTTCCTTGTTTACTGCTTTACCGGTTAACATTATTTTTTTAATATTACCTGACAAAACAGGAAATTTATTATAATTATATTTAGGATATAAAATAATTGAAGGCTTGTTTATTGAAGTAACAAAAGAACGAACAGGTCTTATATCTAAATTATAATCTTTAAGATGATTAATATACTGATATATTTTACTCTGAAGATATATTGAGGCAGTAAATTCATTAAATAAATCTATTATATACTGTGGTTTTGTAAGTGGAGATATAAAAATAACAACACTATTTCCTTTTTGTAATTCTCTTGCAGTATAATTTTTAAGCCGTTCTTCCTCTTCTTTATAGTTTGAAAAATCATATTTACTATTACCATAAGTTGATTCCATTACTAATACATCTGCTGAAGGATAGTATATCTCATCACAAAATTTTAATTGACGATTATTTATTGAACCTGAATAAAGTATTTTTTTATTATCTTTTTTTACTAAAATCTGAGAAGCACCATAAGAATATCCTGAAGGATAAAGGGTTATATTTAATCCTCCTATTGAAAACTTCCTAAAAAATGACATCTGTAAAGCATTTAATGGCTCACCTTTTAAAAAAAACTTCTTATAAAATGAAATTGTTTCTTTAGTTGCTATAATTCTTGTATGTGGAACTACTAACTTATCAATATGTGACACAAATGAAAGTTCTTTTTTCTTTATTGCATCAAGCCATAAAACACTGTTCTTAATATAAATAGAAGAAGAGATATAGTCTATCATAACTTTATAGGTTCTCCATTTTTTGAACATTCTTTTATCAGCATAATATTTTTAAATCTATAATTTCTCTTAGATTTAACATCCTGAGTAATCGCAAACCTAAATAAACCTAAAAGAGGCAGTTGCTCTGAAAAAATATAACTCACTCTATATAATTTTTTATCAATTTTAATATTTGCTTTTATCATATAACCAATATAACTTTTATTCCGATACTCAAACTTGTAATTATCAATAATCTTTTTATACTTTAATTCAATTTCTTTTTTTGAATCAAGCTTCATGATTTTTAAAAAAGACTCCAGCATATTTTCTTTATTAATATCCTTTGGAATTTCAACTTCTTTTTTACTTGTTATTGCACCATTTCGCTGAGTTATCTGTAATTTAATATTCTTTTCATCAATATCAATAATTTCCATCTTTAATTCAGCATCATAAGCTTCATCAGCCTGAAATAAATAAAGACAGCTATCATTTTTACTTAACTCAAGAGAGTATAAATTAAATGAAACCAAAAACACTAAAGCATAAATAAATTCTTTCATATTAATCATCTTTTTTCACATAAAATTCAAACATATATTTAATTAAATCAACAGTATTATTGTCAAATTTCTCCTGTAAAAGATTCAATTCTGACTCAAACTGCTCTAGCTTACCATAAATAAGATAATCCAATAATTTTTCACTACTAGTTTCAACCGAAAACTCATCATCCATATCACTATTAATATTATATTCTTTACTAGGCAAATCATCAGAAGGAGTTAAACCATCAAATATTTTTTTATCAATATTCTTAATAAAAGTATTACCAGTTGTTGCCTTTAAACCATCAAAAGTTTCTTTAAAAATAGCATCATTTTCTATAAAACTATCACCTTCATTAACAGGAGGAGTTTCAATAATATCCTCAATAGAAATAACTACAGTTTTTTCATCACCTACATTTATCTTACTGGGTTGTTCCATAGTTTTTTCATCCATTAAATCATCTAGGTCAATTTCAGGCTTATCATCAATAACTAAATGAGTTGCATTTTGAGGAGCATCTTTAAAACGGCTTGAAATATCTTCTGTCTTTTCTTCATCTATATCATCTATTTCAGTATTATCATCTATTTCTGTATTATTCTCAAATTCGATTTCATTAAGGTCAAGTATCATTGTTTTATTGGATTTATCCACTAAGAGGTCATCTAAACGAAGAATTTCCTTTTCTTCCTTTTTCGGAGGAAGCTTCTTGTCATTTTTGCTCATTATAAATGGTTTATCATCTTTATTCACTTATCTCCCCAAAAATATAATGAATTATATAGTAAAAGAAGCTAAAAATCAAAAAAAATAAAAAATACCTTTTAAAAATACTCTAAAGCACCTTTAAACTTATTAAAAAAAGTATCAATTTGCTCTCTTTTATTGAAGGCAGAAAATGAAATTCTTATTATACCATTATAAAAATATTTCTCTAAATTTACAGTATTTAAGAAAGGTGGTATATAATTCAAATCACTACATGTAGATGAGGAGGATATCATAATATTTTCTTCATCTAGATATCTTATTACATGCTCTGATAAAATATCTTTCATGGCAATTGTAACTATATTATTACTATAATGAATATTCGGAGTTATAATTTTAACTTTATTATTATTAGCAAAAATAGCTTCAAACTGTTTTCTAAAATATATATTCAAATCAAATATTTTTTTTCTAAAATTTTCCTTATTATTATTCCAAACACCCAAAGCATCTCTAAAAGATAAAATACCTAAAATATTTTCAGTTCCTCCTCTCATTGAAAAGTTCTGTTTTCCTCCTATAATAAAAGGAGAAATCAATTGATTATTTTTTAGTATCAACGCACCAATTCCTTGTAAAGCTCCTATTTTATGTCCCGAAACAGATATGGAATCAATATTATTTATTTTTAAATCTACTTTCATAAAAGATTGAGCAGCATCAATATGAATATAAATCCTTGGAATTTCATTTTTTATTACTTTAACTATTTTTTCAAGAGGAAGCAATATTCCTATACCTGAATAAATATGATTCAATATCAAAAAAGAGATATCTTTTCTTTTTAATTCTTCAATTACTTTATCAATATCATTAACAATATCATTATAACTTAATTTAACTAATTTATATCCTTGTTTTTTTAAATATTTTAATGGTTTGATTACTGAATTATGTTCAAATCCAAGATACCCAATATTATATCTATTTTCCCGTTTTTGCTTATAACCAAAAATCGCTAAGTTATTAGCCTCTGTTGCACCTGATGTAAAAATCACATTATTAGGATTTGCATTAAAAGTATTTGCTATTATTTCTCTTGTTTTATAAATTTCAGAGGTAATTAACTGCCCTTTTGAATATGAAGCAGAGGGATTGTAACAATAATCCAAGTTATTATTAATATTTTCTTTTACCTCATTTAACAGAGGAATACCAGAGGCATTATCTAAATAAATCAAAATTTACCTAAAAATGTTCTTTAAATTTTTTAAATGCCTTTATTGTTTCTTCTGTTGTATATTGAAATTTAAAACCAGTATCCAAAAGAGTTTGATTATTTATCAAAACAGAATACATAAAGAAATCAAGTGAATAAGGAGGAATTTTTAATACTTTTGGCATTGTATGCCAGCTTAAAAAAGCAATTTGCTTTGCAATAATCTTAGGAAATGAAACAAGTCTATGCCCCATAATTTCAGATATTTCCTTTAATGAAATACTATCATCAGGACTAATATTATATATCCCTCGTTTTCCATTAAATATTAAATAATGAAAAGCTCTAACAACATCATTTTCATGAACAAACTGATATTCGGGATTATAATGAGTTACCATAGGAATAAATTTAAGACTCAAATAAGAAGAAATCAAGTTATTTATATTTGCCCCTAAAGTAAATGATGTTCTGGCTATTTTAATATTTAAATCTGGAAATTCATCCATGTATTCATAAGCAATTTTTTCTGATTCAAATCTGAGTTTTGAATAATAAAATTTTGAACCAGCTTTTTTTAATCTTTCAGGCTCAAAATTAATTAATTTTTTCTTTTTATTTACTCCATAAACCACAGCAGAACTATAAAGTATAAAATCTTTAACTCCAGCTCTAATTCCAGAAGACATAATATTTTTCAAAGATTGTAAAGTAATATTATAAGCTTCTTTACTTGAATATGTATCATCATCTATTTTCATAAAATTAACAATTGTGTCAACTTCATTTTCTTTTAATATTGTAGATAACGGAAAATATGGAAGCGTATCAATATAAACAATTTTATCAATAACAGGAATTGTTAAATCCTTTCCTATCACAACAATCTTTTCAATTCTTTTATCTTTAATCAGCTCTTTTATTAACTGATTTGCATAGTGAAAATCCTTGGTTGTAATTGCTACTCTTTTCATATTACCCTTCCTTTATTTATAAAATCAATAATATCTTTATATTTCATTTTTTTTGTTTTAAGATTATATCTAGTTGTTACTTCATATAAGTCATTTTCAATAGCTTTTTTTGAAATAACAATTCGATATGGAATCCCTATTAACTCACCATCATTAAATTTAACACCCATTGTTTTGTTTCTGTTGTCAATTAAGATAGTTTTATTTTTAAACTCATTTTCAAATTTTTCAGCTGTTTTTATATTTAATTCGTTATCTTTTACCAAAAGGAGTAAAATATCATAAGGAGCTATTATCTCTGGCCATACAATCCCCTTTTCATCTTTATTTTGCTGTACTAAAACAGAAAACACTCTATTTAGGTCTATTTCAAAAGAAGATAGAACAGGATTTAATTTTTTATTTTTATCAGAAACTTCAATATGAGTTATTTTCTCACCTGTTTTAAGCTCTGCAAGAGTAATCCCCTTTCCTTTAAATAGATTTCCCTGCTTACAAACGGGGCAAATATCTCCGCCAATACATTCTGTAATATCAGCAATCATATCAACTTCAAAATCACGACCAATATTAACATTTTTATAATGATAATTAACTTCATTTGCACCTGTAATAGCATCTTTCATACTTCTTACAGAATAATCAGCAACAATGTAAATATGTTTCAAATCAATAGGGCCAATAAAACCAACAGGTAAAGCCAAAACTCTTTCAACATATCTTAAATCCTCTTGTTCAATTTTATCTATATTAAAGAGTTTTCTTAGTTTTTCTTCTGAAATTCTTCTGTCACCTCTTGAAATTGTTAATATCTTTTTTCCATCAACATCAAAAAAGACAGTTTTTATAAAATTAGACTTAGGTAAATTAAAAAATCTTGATAAATCATCTATGGATTTTATATTAGGAGTATAAACTTTTTCCATTTTATTACTAGATTGTAGTAAAGATTTATGAAAATAAGGAATTATAAAAGCTTCAGATGCAGCATAATTACATGTATCACATAAAAGATAATCTCTATCTCCTTCCTCTAAGAAGGCGAGCATTTCAGCACTGTCAGAATCTGTTTGAATAGGTTGAACTTTAATACTTAGTTTAGTAAATATTTCTTGTAAAGTAATTGCAATTCTATTAAAAACTTCTCTTGATTGCTTTAAATCAGAAGATACAGATTCAATTTTCTTTATATTTGTTAAAGAGTTAAAAAACAAGCCATAACCTGATTTTATATTTTTTTTTCTATTAATCTCCTTTGTAGAAGACAATATTAAGGGTAAATCATCAACTTTATTAATGTATTCCTTTACCATAGAATAAAGAAGAGTATCATTATTATAACCATTAAATACATCTAAAATATTATTCTTTTCAAGTTCTTTATTGATTAAATTTAAAATATTATTAAACACTTTATTACCAAATGGTAGAAAAGAATAATATGTTGAGCCCATTTTTTTTATTAAAGAAGCCCTAACCATTAAAGAGTAAGACTCTGTATTACTCGCAGAAGGATTTTCTTTAATTGTATTTATAATAGATTTTGAATATAGCATAATCCCCATAAAAGATATTCCATTATAAAAATAAGAGTTATCATTGTCAATATTATTTTGTATTCTAATATATTACTCTCTTCCTCATCTACCCCACTTCTCTCAACACCTTCATATCCCCACCCACAAAAATAACAATCAACTTCCTTAAATGCTTATTACCATAAGGAGCCAGTTGGTATTCTTTTTTAAAGCCTTCATCAGAGCTATATTTTTCTAATTGCTTAATGGCAATTTCAATAAATTCATCAATCAGTAGAGGCAAACGGCCATTTGCCTCTACTGATTGGGCGATATACTTAAATTCTATCAAATAACCATATTCAATATCTTCATGCTGAGCATAAAAAGGCTTGAACTGCATATCGCTATAACCTAGATTCTGCTCTTTTTCATGGTCTATTATAAAAGAATTCGTAATAGAAAAAAGAGAT
>Ga0256827_10000836_pt1 | contig 19377 bp, 8 predicted proteins | sample CV84metaG_FD_185977 | JGI IMG/M metagenome (GOLD analysis project Ga0256827, IMG submission 185977) | Hydrothermal vent microbial communities from East Pacific Rise, Pacific Ocean - CV84 | ecosystem: Environmental > Aquatic > Marine > Hydrothermal vents | place: Pacific Ocean: East Pacific Rise... | reverse complement strand
ATTCATTACTTTTTGTGCATGACCTTTAAATGTGTTTTCTATACCAACAAGCGTTAGGTTATGAGCCACTCCAGCATAAGGCAAGTGCATCGACTTCATCTCGGGTAACATTGTAAGTTTTATTGGTGCAAGAAAAATGCTTTCGGTTGCCATGCCTATGTATGCATCTTCCATTGGAGGAATGCCAACAATTGTTGCAGGATAAATTGCATCTTTTTTGTGAGTTATGCAGGTAATATGAAAATTAGGATACCAATCTGCCAAAGAATAAAAGCCGGTGTGATCGCCAAAAGGTCCTTCCCATGCTAAATCTTCGCTTGTATCAACATAACCTTCAATAACAAAATCAACATCTTTTGGCACTTCCAAATCGTTGGTAATGCATTTAACTAACTCAACTTTTTTCTTTCGCAAGAAACCTGCAAGCATATATTCATCAACATTATCGGGCAAAGGTGCTGTAGCAGAATATGTATAAGCAGGGTCGCCACCTAAACAAACAGTAACGGGCATTTTTTTGCCTTGCTTTTTATATTCGTTGTAGTGCCTTGCTCCTGTTTTATGCAAATGCCAATGCATTCCAGTGGTTTGCCCATCGAAAATTTGCATACGATACATTCCCATATTTCTGATACCTGTTACCGGGTCTTTTGTGTTTACCATTGGCAAGGTTATAAATTTTCCACCATCGGCAGGCCAACATTTTAACACAGGCAATTTATTTATATCCGGGTTTTGTATAATAACTTCTTGACAAACTCCTTTTCCACTTACGGATTTTGGCATCCACGAAGCCATTTTACCAAGTTCCGGTAACATTTTTAGTTTATCGAAAAATGTATTTTTGGGTGCTGTTAGGTCTTTAAAAATATTTTCTAATTCTTTTGCAATATCATCAATATCGGCTACTCCAAGAGCCAATTCTATTCTATGTTTAGAACCAAAAGCATTTATCAAAACAGGAAAATCGTATCCTGTATTTTCAAATAAAAGAGCTTTTCCGCCATCAGATAACTTAGAAAAACGGTCGGCAATTTCGGTAATTTCTAAATCGGCAGAAACTTTTTCTGTTATTCGCAAAAGTTCTCCTTCTTGCTCTAATTTTTGTATAAATTCTTTTATGTTTTTGTATGACACTGTTCTAATTTTATATTATTAAGCAATATTAATAATTTAAAATTAATTTTATTCAATTTTTATTGATATTCTGTTAATGTAAATAAAATTGCAAATTAAATGCAAATTGTGTACATTTGACAAAGCAAAATAATGATTATCAACCAAAAACAAACTATTATGCACTTTACAACTCTTTATAAGAATATAATAAATCTTATTTTATTAATAGTTTTAATAAGTTTTAGCACTAAAATAAATGCAGAAAATTTTAATCCTGTAATTAATTTAGAAGATACATCAAAAACAAAAATAGATTCACTCAATAACGAATTGCCAGGACCTGTTTTTTATACCGGAATTAATTTTAATAAATTCAAATTTAAGATAAAACGCTTTATAACTATTCCGGAAAATAAATATAATAACGCTGTGATAACAACAAAACAAAATTATTTTGAACCGTATTATGAAGGCAAACCCTTTACCTCTGGAATGAATAATTTTGTCTACATAAACCAAGGAAACGATATAAGTAAAATATCAAAAGAATTATATCTAACATATAAAGATAAAAATGCAGAGCCATATTATTATCCCGAAAATCAGGTTATTAAACTTCCAAAATCAATAATCTATTATCTTGATGAATATAAAGTAGACGAAAATAACAGAATTATTTTAGATAATATATCAGAAAATCAATTAAAAAAAGTTTTAAAACCTTTTTACTTTTCTAAGTTTGAAGTTTCAATAGAAGAATATAAAGAGTTTACAACTTGGGTAAGAAAAACTAATGGTTTCGATAATTTGCCATATCACATAACAAAAATTGAATACTTTGATAAAACTAAGAATGATAGCTTATCGAAAAATAAATTAGTTTGGACTACACCAAAAGAAAAAGCATATTCTTATAGCTTTTATAAACCGAATGAAGAAATCACAAATGAATTTGGAAATAAGCCAATTTGTGTTGTTCCTTGCGATACTATAGAATTATATTACCCAAATAAAAATGCCGATTTTGGTTTTTTTGATGTAAATATTTTTTACAATAAAGAAGAAAAATATTTACAATACCCTGTTATGGGAATAAGTTATTATCAAGCTTTGGCTTTTTTAGATTGGAAGCAGCATTTTCATCAAAAATATTTAGATAAAACCTATGCTAATGTAGAGGTAAAATATGAACTGCCAAACTTAATAGATTACGATTTGGTTTTAAATAATATTAAAAATTACAGCAGCATTAATTGGTTGTGCGATTTGCAGTTATCTAAACAAAGTAATCAACGAACAAGTTTAGATAAACTATTAAATAACAAGATACTTTATAGCGAATATGATACTACAAAAAATACAATTTTTGAAAATACAATTTCTGAAATAAATGTAGCAAGTGCAGTATTAGATTATAACAAACAAAAAAAATATACTTCAAAAGCTAAACATATATTATTAAACGATATTGAGTGGCTTGATGGAAATGTATCGGAGTGGATGTCTGATAGTTACAAAGACAATTGGTTACCGGCGTATAATATTCACAAAGGAATTAAACAAAAGAATGATGCTGATAAATTAACATTAGCAATTGAAGATTACTTTAATAATAAAAATGACAAAAATGGACATTTGGTAATGGGAGGTAATTATATAGATTATCGTCAATCTATGGTTTATACAGATATTAATACGCCAGAGCAAGAATTCAATAAAGCTGGAGTTAATCTTAAAAAATTTGTAAATCCAAAAGCTCAATACTCTACAATTGGTTTCAGATATGTTATTAGAGTTGTTGTTAAAAACGAAGAAAAAAAGGATAGTCTTTTAAGAATGGCAGGGACTTTCGACTATAATAGATATGCTGACTTCCCTACAGATTACAATAAATATTTTTCTAAATATTACGAAGAAGATATTACCACAAAAATTGATTCTGTTGAAGATTGGAAATTTGATATAAATACACTGAAGGGAAAAATGATTTCTAAAGGAGAAATTACAAATGGAATGTGGCGAAGGTTTATTATAGATTATATTGAAGAAGGGAATATTGATACAGCTTTATTATTTATGCCAAAAGATAGTTTATGGGTAGAACACAACGATTTATATCGATATTATTTTAAAGATTTACAATTTGATGATTATCCGGTAGTAAATATTTCTTTTGATGCTGTTAAAGAATTTAATAAATGGGTTACTCTAAAAAATAATGCAGGAGAACTCTTAAGTAAATTTTATCTTTTAAACGAAAATGAATGGGTTAAAATTGCTGCAACAGGAAGAAAAGATACCTCTTATGCTTTTAATATAAACAAAATAAAAGAATTTAGATTTCAAGATTTAGCAAATGTAAAAACTACTTTAACAGATAGTATTTACGATTATATAATTAAAAACTTGTATAAATATTCAAACTCAGATTCTTTAGTTATTAAATATAAAGATATTCCTAATAGTATGGCAAAAGCAATATATAACGGTAGTTATATAGGCAGAATAAAATATAACAAGTTTTTAGAAAAAGAATTTATTTTTAAAAAATATACAAGCTTAAGTCCTTTGAGTGCTGATAATCTAAAAAACAAAATTGGCTTACGAAACCTACATGGGAATGTTGCCGAAATGATAGACACATCAATAATAATCAAAGGTGGAAGTTGGAATAATTACATGGAAGATTGTAAGTTAACAAATTCAGAAAAATGGGATGGAACAGCTTCTCCAATGGTTGGTTTTAGACTAGCAATGGATTTACCAGAAAAAATTGATAGCTTAATGTTAATTAAAATAATGAGTAGAATACCACCGGGAACAGTTCTCTTAACTCCAGAATTTGGTGTTGATGTATTAGAAATGAGAAATATAGACTACTTTAGGTTTATGAAATATACTGAACAAATTTATGGCAAAAACAGTAGCCAATATAAAAGAATTATACCCGATAAAACTGTTTGGAAGTCGTATGATTTTAATGGGCAAGATTTATCAAATCTTTATTTTAGTGATAATAATTTTCTTAATCACCCACTTGTTGGAGTCTCTTACGATCAGGCCGTTTTATATTGCGAATGGAGAACCGAATATATAAATAATTTCTACGATTTATATCATATGAAATATATTAGAAGTATTGGCGTTCCTAAAAGGTTAACTTACAGATTACCTACTCCCGAAGAATGGGACAGAATTTTAACTACAGATTCAATCTTTATGCCTGATGATGGTTTTATTCACCCAAATTTCACCAATCCTGTGAAAGACCAAGATGCTATAAACAAAAGAATTAGCAAGGGATTAACATCATCGGTATTCTATTTTTGGAAGAATAAAATTGGAATTTATGCTTTCGATGATAATGTATCGGAAATGACCTCAGAACCAGGTGTGGCAAGAGGTTGTAACTGGACAGGAGGAAAAGAAAATACAAATTGCCACTACGAACAGCCAGAAAATTGGGTTGGTTTCCGTTGTGTTGTTGATGTGGAATATTAAAACTTTATCTATTAACCTCAGTTATTATTTTTTTCTAAGAAAAATAGAAACAGGCACACCTGTAAAATCATAAGCAGCTCGTAACTTATTCTCTAAAAAGCGTTTGTATGGCTCTCTGATATACTGAGGCAAGTTACAATAAAATGCAAATGCAGGGAAACGAGTTGGCAATTGTGCTACATATTTAATCTTAACATATTTACCTTTTATTGCTGGTGGCGGAAACTCCTGTATCAGCGGAAGCATATATTCGTTTAGTTTCGATGTAGGTATTTTTCTTGTTCGGTTATTATAAACTTCAATAGCTAAATCTAAAACCTTATGCACTCTTTGTTTTGTGATAGCTGATGTGAAAACAATTGGCACATCAACAAAAGGAGCAAATTTTTCTCGAACTAACTCTTCGTATTTTTTAACCGAGTGTGTATCTTTTTCAATTAAATCCCATTTGTTTATTATTACAACAACTCCTTTATTATTTCTATTTATTAAGTGGAAAATATTTACATCTTGAGCTTCTACCCCACGAGTTGCATCAACCATTAATAAACAAACATCAGAATCTTCTATTGAGCGAATTGCTCGCATAACCGAGTAAAATTCTAAATCTTCGTGAACTCTACCCTTTTTACGTACTCCTGCAGTATCTATTAATAGGAAATCGTGCCCGAATTTATTATATCTTGTATTAATGGAATCGCGGGTTGTTCCTGCCACATCAGTAACAATATTTCTTTCTACTCCTAGCAATGCATTTACTAAAGACGATTTTCCTGCATTTGGACGACCAACAATAGCATATTTTGGTATCTCAAGTTCTTCTTCATCTTGTTTTTCTGGAAAATGTTTTACAATTTCATCTAGTAAGTCACCTGTACCAGAACCATTTATTGAAGAAACTGAAAATAAATCCCCAAATCCTAAACCATAAAATTCCGGAACAGAATATTCTTCTGAGGTATTATCTACTTTATTTACAGCTAATATTACTTTTTTCTTGCTACGGCGAAGCATATCTGCAATAGATTCATCTAAAGCAGTTATTCCGCTAGAAACATCTACAAGAAAAAGCACAACATCAGACTCTTCCATTGCAAGCATTACTTGTTTGTTTATTTCTTCTTCGAAAACATCATCGGAATTTGTAACATAGCCACCTGTGTCGATAATAGAAAAATCGAAACCATTCCAAAAAGATTTTCCGTAATGACGGTCTCTTGTAACTCCACTTGTTTCATCAGTTATGGCGGCTCTTTTGCCTACTAATCGGTTAAAAAGTGTTGATTTCCCTACATTTGGGCGTCCTACTATTGCAACTATATTACTCATATTGTAATTTGATTATTTTTTGCAAAGCTAATGTTTTATTTTTGATATTCATAAAACAAAAAAAAACTCCTAAATTTAGGAGTTTTTTTGTTAACCTTACGTTCATTATTATTTTGTAATCAGAATATTTATTGTGATATATTCCTGATTGTATTTACATAACAAACTACATTATTTTTGGTTTATAAACGTTTTTCCTGGGTTAATAAAACTATAATCAAATTCTAGATTTTCTCTTCTAAAAGTTGGGTTTTGTTGCCCTGCAGTTAACTGTCTAACATTATTAGAAACATATGTTGCTAATTCAGTAATGCTTATATTATTATCACCATTGTAATCAGCATCTCCACTTTCTAATCCTTGCAAAATACTGTATGTAAAAACTCCATTTTTCCAAGTATCACTTTCTAAGGCAAATTCTCCGCCACCTGCTGAAGAAATTATCATAGCTCCTGATCCTCTTCGTAAATCGGTAAATGTTTCTTTCATTAATTCGAAGGAATTCTCTAAACTCCTATTTGTTCTGTTAATTTTAGTGTTATTTGGAATATTACCTCCTCTAAAAACAACAGGGCTATTACTTTCTGCTATATTTTCTTTAATGTTTAAAATGCCTTCTTTATCTACTTCTCCGGAATGGCAAGCATCAATAAACATAGTTTTTTTACGTGAAGGAATACCATCAACTAAACTTTCAAAATCATCAATTGATAAACCATTAACTTCAGGTTTTTCAAAGTTTACATCATACATTCCTAAAAAATAATCTAAATCTTTATTTAATAAGCCGTGACCTGCAAAATATACTACTACCTCATCATCTACATGTGTGTTTTGTAATTCTTCTTTTATCTTTAAAATATTATTAACTGTTGCATCAGCATCAATAAATTTATATACATGTATTTGATTAAACGAAGCTTCTTGTTTTTGCATATATTTAATAAAATCATTTACATCTTTCGCGGCATAAGTTAGATTATATTGACTATCGGTATATTTTGAAACTCCTATTGCAACTATGTATAAATCATGCTTTATTTTTGCACCTGTATATTCAATATACTTAGTGTCTTTTAGAGACTCAACCCCTTTATTATTTAATACCGCTACTTGAATTTTATTTTTACCTTCTGATAATTCAATATCAATTTCCTTTTTAAAGTTTTCTGTATTTAGTTTGCTTAAATCAAATCCTTTTGATCCATAAATTGGCACATCGTTTACCCATACTTTTAAATTTTGCAGTATGCTTCCATTTGCATTTGCATTTATGTTTATAGTAAAGGTTTTTAAGTCATACGATATTGGTAATTTATCTTTATCGGTTATAAATGCTTCTGGTAAATTAAAATCCATCTCTAGAGATTCTTCTGTTAAACCCATTTTTTGAAGGCGTTTCTTATATGCATTATTGTACATTCCAATTAATTGTTCATCAGGATATGGCATCTTAGAAGCAATTATATCAGGACGATTAAATTTTAAATCGAATTGTTCGAAAGGGTAAACTATACCAGATTTTAAGAATGATATTGCTACTCTTGCATTTTTTGTTATTTTATAATAATAATCATCGGTGTATAATGCATATCCATCAGCATCTCTAACCTTAAGATATTTAACTTTTGTTTCAAAGTTTTCTGCATTATTTACAGCAATACCCATTCTAAAATTATCTGTATACGATAAAATATTTTTCTCATCAATAGTATATTCTAAAGGAAATCCAATTTTATTTGTACTGTCGATAACAGACCCTTTATTAATATCTATTTTAACAACAGATCCTGTTTGATCAAGATTTTTTAAACCACATAAAGCACTTGTTTTGTCGTTGTTAAAAACTGCATTCCAAACCATCGCACTATCACTTTTATAAATTGTTCTAACTATTTCTCCTTGACTATTCCACTCTATTAGAGCTCCATTATTTTTTGAGTAATTAGATAAAACTCCATATATCTTTGTTTGGTCTTCATTATATACAAGAGAATTCAGATGACCTCTGTAACCTTTTAATTTTTTTCCAACAACAAGTTTTTTGAAAGTTTTTGCATCTCTTATTTTAAAAGTTCCTGAAGCTTTTGTTAATAATTGTGTTCCATCATTATTAAAAGCTATAGGGGTAAAGCTTCCTAGTATTTTATTTTCACTTATTGTTTTTCCTGTATTAAACTCAATAACTTTCATTTTTCCGCCCTTCATAACAAAAACATATTTGTCATCTTGGCTAATTATAAACTGATTATACTCAGGTATAGAATCTATTAACTCATAAGTTATAGCATCCCATATTTTTATAATTGCAGGTGTATAGTATTTAAAAACACTTAACATTTGCATTCTTCCTGTTGATGATGTAACTAAATATTTTCCATTTTTTGTTATTTTTACATTAACAAATTCATAACCAACATCTAAAGTTTTTTTTATCTCACCATTTGTTAAGCTTATTATTTGAGCTTGACCATCATTTGTTCCTACGATTAAATCTTTTGATTTAGGGGTTATAGTTGTTGATACTATTTTTGCAACTTTTCCTTTAAATTCTTCTAATTGTTTATCTGTTTTGTAATCCCAAACTCTGATACTGTTATCTCCACTTTCAGCATCTCCTCCTCCTGTAATAAAAAATTTACCGTTTTCACTAAAATCAATACTTCTTATGTAATCTGTAATAGGATATTCTTCAAGTTTCTTAAACGTATTTGCATCTATTTTAATTAATTTCTTATCTGTACTTACATAAAAATATTTTCCATCCGCACTTTGAGAAACAGTTCTAATTTGCATTGGAATCTTTGCTTTTACCTTGCTTTGTTTCATTTTTACCAAGTCAAAAGTATAGAAATTTGCTTGTTCAAAGTTACCTATGATTATTATTCTATTATCTTTTGTAAATAAAACATCTTGTAAAAATTTATAATTACTTGATTTTCCTACATAAAATTCTTTTAAATTTTTCCCGGTTTTAAAATCTCTAATCTGAATGAACCCTTCTTTATCACTTCCGGTAACTGCAGCACCAACCATTTTTCCTAGTTTGGCTGCTGATGAGGTATTCCCAAAAACTAAATATTTTTCATCATCTGATATTGTAAATGTACTTCCGGTAGTTAACCCTAGTTTTAATTTACTAACAACTTCACCCGTTCTTACATCTCTAACTTTAATACCAAATTTATTACCTATTGTGTATAATTTTGTATTATCAGGACTAATCCTCATTGAATATATAGCATCTTCAAGTTTCTTTTTAAAAGCAACTTTCCCTGTCAAATAATCCCAATAAAATAAATAATAATCATTTTTTAGCATTGTTTTTACTTTTTTCCCTGTTCCAATCAAGTACTTGCCATCAGGGGTGAAAAGAATATCTGAAATCTTATACTCAGAACCATTGATGGACATTATCTGACTTCTTGAATCTACATCCCAGATTACAATATTACCACCATTATCTAATGTTGTTAAAACTTTAGAATCTGGACTTATTTTTACATTAATTACAGGTAACCCATTTCCATACTTAAAATATAACTTAACCTTGTTAAATTCTTCTTGACTTAAATTTGTGTTAACAAAATTATAATCTAATTCTTTAATTTCTTGAGAGAAGGAAGCTCCTATAAATAAGAATAGGGCTACGAATAATGTTAGTAGTTTTTTCATTTTTATTAAATTTAATGTAATTTTTTAAATAATTATAAGCCAAAGTTATACAAATTATTAAAATGACTCACATTTTATTAAAGATATTTAGCTAAAATCTTAATTTGTATAAATTCTAAACAATTAGAAATATTCTTTATGCTTTCTATTTACAATTCCGATGCTTCTTTGTATTCTTTTGCAGGAAGAATATCTTTTAAACCTTTTACATTTTCGATTAAGTTGGTTTGTTATTTTATTGCAGTATTATTTATTATGATTTATCATTATTTTCTCTATAATTAATAACTTTCTTTTTAGCTTTTTTATGTTTACCCATTCTCATAATAAATATTATAGGTGCAGCAACTAGATCTACATATGGAATAATAAATAATATATTAGATTTTCGTCTTCTCCTACGAAGTTCTCCTAAACTATAACTAATATCATATGCTTCTAAACCAGAAGCTTTTATAGATTTTCTTACTGTTTTATATTTATAATACCTAAGTTCATCTATTGATAAATCTTTTAATACTAAATAAGAATTATTATTTATACTTTCTATATCTTTTAAATCCCATTTTTCTCTTCGATTAGATTTTGTTGTAGATTGTCGGTTATTTTGTTTTACTCCAAACTCTTCATTATTTTCACTTCTTTGTGTTGTATTTTCATCATTAGCTGCCTGATTACTTGCAAATATTGCATCGGCATCATAAACTATATTATCATTTTCGTTTATAATAGTTTTTTCAGGATTTATAAAACTATAATCAAATTCTAAGTTTTCTCTTCTAAAAGTTGGATTTTGTTGCCCTGCTGTTAATTGCCTTACATTATTAGAAACATAAGTGGCTAATTCTGTAACACTTATATCGTTATCTCCATTATAATCAGCATCACCACTTTCTAGTCCTTGTAAAACACTAAATGTAAATACTCCATTTTTCCATTTATCACTTTCTTTTGCAAATTCACCACCTCCAGCTGCAGAAATAATCATTGCTCCTGATCCTCTTCGTAAATCGGTAAAGGTTTCTTTCATTAATTCGAAAGAATTTTTCAAATTGCTATTCTTTCGTGTAATATTAGAACTTTCGGGAATATTTCCTGCTCTAAATACTACATCTCCTTGCTTAATATTTTCTTTAATGTTTAAAATTTCTTCTTTATCTACTTCTCCTGAATGACAAGCATCAATAAACATAGATTTTTTACGTGAAGGAATACCATCTACTAGGCTTTCGAAATCATCAATTGACATCCCATTTTCTTCAGGTTTATTAAAATCAACATTATACATTCCTAAAAAATAATCTAAGTCTTTATTTAATAAACCATGACCAGCAAAATATACTACTACCTCATCATCTACATGAGTTTTTTGTAATTCTTTTTTAATTTTTAGTATATTCTCAACTCTTGCATCAGCATCAATAAATTTATATACGTGTATTTGACTAAAAGAGCTTTCTTGTTTCTGCATATATTTTACAAAATCGTTTACATCTTTAGTAGCATAAGTTAGATTATATTGACTATCTGTATATTTAGAAACACCTATGGCAACAATATATAAATCGTGTTTGGTTTTTGCGCCTGTATATTCAATATATTTTGTGTCTTTTAATGATTCAACTCCTTTATTATTCAATACTGCTACTTGTATTTTATTTCGCCCTTCTGATAATTCAATATCAATATCTTTTTTTATTGTTTCTGTATTCAAACTGCTTAAATCAAAGCCCTTTGACCCATATAAAGGAACATCGTTTACCCATATTTTTAGGTTTTGTAATTTGCTTCCGTTACCTTTTGCATTTATATTTATTGTAAAAGTTTTTAAATTGTATGATATTGGAAGTTTATCTTTATCTGTTATTTTTACTATTGGTAAATTAAAATCCATTTTAAGATCTTCTTCTGTAAGACCCATCTTTTGAAGGCGTTTCTTATATGCTTTATTATATATTTCTATTAATTGCTGATCTGGATATGGCATTCGTGAAATTATTATATCAGGCCTATTATATTGTAAATCAAATTGTTCAAAAGGATATATATTACCAGATTTAATAAATGATATTGCATCTCTTGAATTTTTTGTTATTTTATAATAATGATCACCTGTAAATAATGCATAACCATCATTTCCTTTTACTTTAAGGTATGATATATTTGGTTTGTATGTTTTTGCATCAAGTAAACTTAATCCCATTTTATTAATATCCGTATATGATAACAGATACTTTTCATCATCAGTGTAATCTAATGGGAAACCAACATCATCCAAACTATCAAGAATTGCACCTGTTTTTAAATCAATTTTTATAATACCTCCTGTACCATCTTTATATTTTAAACCACAAAGTATTTTATCTTTACTTGGTGATAATATTGCATTGCTTATCATTACACTATCATTTTTATAAATCACTCGACTTATTTCACCATCTAGATCCCATTCAACAAGTGTCCCTTTGACTTTTTTAGGATTAAATATTCCTAGATTTGATATTGTACCAATAATTTTTGTTTCATCTTTATTATAAAAAAGTGATGTTAATGAACCTTTTCGCTTTTTTAATTTTTTTCCAACAACTAGTTTCTTAAATGTCTTGGCATCTCTAATTTTAAATGTTCCAGCAGCTTGTGTTAATATTTTTGTAGATTCTTTATTAAACGCAATGGGTGAGAAAGCTGCCATTTTCTTATCATCTGCCAAAATATCTCCTGTTTTAAAATCTATTGTCTTCATACGTGTTCCATTACCCATTACAAAAACAGCCTTATCATCATTACTAATAATAAATTGAGAAAAATCAGGAAACGAATCTATTAATTGATAAGTTTCAGAATTCCATATCTTTATAATCTTATGTTGTTCCCATTTAAATAAGCCCTTCATAATTAACGGCCCTATTGCTGAAGTTACCAAATATTTTCCATTTTTTGTTGTCTTTGAAGTAACCATTCCTTCTCCAGCATCTAAAGTGGTTTTTATATCTCCTGTTTTTAAACTTAGTAATTGAGCTTTTCCTTCATATGTCCCTAATACAATATCATTATTCTTTTTGGCTAATGATGCACTATATATTGCAGCAACTTTTCCTTCAAATTTTTCTAATTGTTTATCTGTTTTATAATCCCAAACCCGAATACTATTATCTCCTGTACTAGGGTCTCCTCCTCCGGTAATAAAAAATTCTCCGCCTTCATCAAAATCAATACTCCTAACCCAATCTGTAATAGGATACTCCTCTACTTGTTTAAATTTAGTAGTGTTAATTTTAATTAACTTTTTATTTATACTAACATAAAAATAATTCCCATCTGCACTTTGTTCTACAGTCCTAATTTGCAAAGGGACTTTGGCTTTTTTCTTTTTTTTCTTCATCTTTATTAAATCAAAAGTGAAAAAGTTTGCTTGATCAAAGTTTCCTATAATAATTATTTTATCATCTTTAAATATTACTGATTGAAGAAAATTATAATTGCTTGATTTTCCTACATAAAATTCTTTAAGATTTTTTCCTGTTTCAAAATCTCTAATTTGTATAAATCCTTCTTTATCACTACCTGTAATTGCTGAACCAATAGCCTTACCTGCCTTTGCTGCAGATGATGTATTGCCAAATACAAGATATCTGCCATCTGGAGAAATTGCAAATGTACTTCCTGTTGTTAAACCAAGTTTCATCTTTTTTATTAAATCGCCATTCCTTAAGTCTCTAACTTGAATACCAGATTTTGGCCCAATAGTATAAAGTTTCTTTTTATCTGGACTTATGTGCATGTTATATATTGGAAATTTCAAGTTTTTTCTGAATGCTACTTTTCCTGTTTTATAATCCCAATAATATAGATATTTACTTTTATCCTTGTTTCCTGTTCCTATTAAGTATTTACCATCAGGGGTGAATAATATCGTTGAAATACCGTCTTTAACTCCATTTATTGACATAATTTGTGTTCTCGAATCTATATCCCATATTACAATATAACCCCCATTATCAAGAGTCGCAAGATATTTAGAATTTGGGCTAATTCGTACATTTATTACTGGTAGACCATTACCATATCTAAAAAATAATTTTACTTTATTAAAGTCTTTTTGACTTAAATCTGTGTTAACAAAATTGTAATCTAATTCTTTAATTTCTTGAGAGAAAGAAATACCAATATATAAGAATAAAAATAGTGATAGTGTAAGTAGATTCTTCATTTTTATTAAATTTTAATCTAATTTTTTTAATTATTAATGAGTCAAAATTATACAATAATTTATTTTTTAGGTCTATTTTATTGACCAAAAAATTTATTTGTATAAATTCTAAACAATTAGAAATATTTAATTTATTCTTAAAACAAAAGAGGGCATTTCAATAATTTATTGAAATGCCCTTTTGTTATTTTATATTTCTATACCTCCTTACAAAAACAAAAGCTCTCGATATTTCGGCATAGGCCAAAGTTCATTATCTACAATAAGTTCAAGCTTATCAATATGATATCGAATAGAATCTAGGTATGGTTTTACTTTTATGTTATAATTTTCAGCTTTTCTTTCTATATCATCAATATTATTTGCAATTTTTCTTTCACTAATCATTTTTTGCACCTGAATTTTTATTTCGTTCATATGTTTAGAAATATTCTTAATGCTTTCTATTTGCAATTCCGAGGCCTCTTTATATTCTTTTGCAAGAAGAATATCTTTTAAACCTTTAACATTTTCAATCAAATTGGTTTGATATTTTATTGCAGTTGGTAGAATATGATTGTTAGCTAAATCGCCAAGAACACGAGATTCTATTTGTATTTTCTTTATAAAATTTTCTTGTCTGATTTCTAAACGTGCTTCTAGCTCTCTTTTCGTTAAAACTTTATTATCAGTAAATAATTTTATTGCGTCTTTGCTAACAAAGTGTTTAATTGCCTCAGGCATATTTTTGATATTGGTTAAACCGCGTTTTTCGGCTTCTTTTACCCAATCTTCGCTATATCCGTTTCCTTCGAAAAGTATTTTTTTAGATTCTATAATATACTTTTTTAAAGTCTGGAAAATTGCCTCATCTTTTTTAATTCCTTTGCTTATTAGAGCATCAACATCAGTTTTAAACATTTTTAATTGATTTGCAACAGCTGTGTTTAGTACAATCATAGGTGCAGCACAATTTGTAGCCGAACCAACAGCACGAAATTCAAAACGATTTCCTGTAAAAGCAAATGGCGATGTTCGGTTTCTATCAGTATTATCCAATAAAATCTCAGGAATTTTTCCGATATCAAGTTTTAGCTCTGTTTTTTCTTCAGGAGTCATCTTTTTGTCAGATACTCTTGTTTCTAATTCTTGCAAAACTTTTGTAAGTTGAGTTCCCAAAAATACCGAAATAATCGCAGGAGGAGCCTCACTTGCACCAAGTCTATGTTCGTTACCCGGCGACATAATACTTGCACGTAATACATCAGCATTATCGTGAACAGCTTTTACCGTATTGATTAAAAAACTTAAAAATTGTAAATTCAATTTTGGTGTTTTCCCCGGTGACAAAAGATTTACCCCTGTATTTGTCATCAATGACCAGTTATTGTGTTTTCCCGAACCATTAATTCCTTTAAATGGCTTTTCATGATAAAGTGCCCTAAACTTATGCTTTTGTGCAGTTCTCTCTATAATATCCATTATCAATTGATTATGGTCAACTGCAAGATTTGCTTCCTCGAAAACAGGCGCACATTCAAATTGATTTGGAGCAACCTCATTGTGACGAGTTTTTACAGGAATTCCAAGTTTTAGTGCTTCGTATTCAAACTCTTTCATAAATACTGTAACCCTGTCGGGGATAGCTCCAAAATAATGGTCTTCTAATTGTTGATCTTTTGCCGAAGCATGTCCCATAAGTGTTCTTCCTGTTAAAGATAAATCCGGTCGTGCATTATATAAGGCAGTATCAACTAAAAAATATTCTTGTTCCCAACCAAGTGTTGAGATTACTTTATTTACATTCTTATCGAAATAATTACAAACTTCTGTTGCAATATCGTCGAGTGCATTTAGCGATTTTATTAAAGGGGTTTTATAATCTAAAGCTTCGCCAGTGTAGGCAATAAAAACTGTTGGAATACAAAGAGTTTTCCCAATTACAAAAGCTGGTGACGATGGATCCCAAGCTGTGTATCCACGCGCCTCAAAAGTATTTCTTATTCCTCCGTTCGGGAAACTAGAAGCATCCGGCTCTTGTTGTACAAGTAAATCACCGCTAAAATTTTCTATTGCTCCACCATCTTTTGTTGGCTCAAAAAAAGCATCATGCTTTTCGGCAGTTGCTCCGTTTAACGGATGAAACCAGTGAGTATAATGTGTTGCTTTGCGATCTAAAGCCCAAGCTTTCATCCCACTTGCAATCTGATTAGAAATTTTTCTATTGATTTTACCTCCGCCTTCTATTGCATCAATTACATTCTCGTATGCTTCTTTAGAAAGATACTCTTGCATCTTCTTTTTATTAAAAACATTCTCGCCAAAATATTCCGATGTTTTTAAATGATTATTCTCAAATTTTGGAACTTCTCTTTCTAAAAGAGTATTCAAAGCCGTAAATCTTGTATTTGCCATTTTTTAATAATTTTTCTGCAAAAATATTAATTTATTTTTACTACCCCCTATTTTTTCATATCAAAATAAAATATTTATATATTATTTATTAACAATGTATGATTTTTTAGGGGGTAGGCATTTTAACAAACAACATATTATATATTTTTAATTCCAAATTATTTACATTTTTTAAGAAAAAAACTATATAATAAGAAACCAAAACAACTAATTTTGCGTATTATTAAATTACGTATGCTAAAATTTTCAACTAAAGTACTTTTATTAATTTGGTTATCATTAATGATATTCTCGTGCAGCGACACAAAAACAGATAGTGTTGTTGAGAAAGAAAAGGTTTGCGACCTAAAGCAAATTAAACAACGAGGAAAATTAGTGGTAGCTACTCAGTATAATTCTACCGATTATTTTATTTATCGTGGTCAACCCATGGGTTACCAAATAGAAATGCTCCAATTATTATCAGATCATTTAGATATTCCTGTAGAAATTAAAGTGGATAATGATTTAACATCTTGCCTAGATGGCTTAAACAATGGAACTTACGACATAGTAGCAATTGGTTTAACAATCACTAATAAAAGAAAAGACACAATAGAGTTTACTCATCCTATAAACATTACGAGACAAGTGTTAGTTCAGCGAAAGCCAAAAAATTGGAAAAGCATGAGGAAATCTCAGTTAGCAGATTCAATTATTACATCTCCCGTAGAACTTGGCGGAAAAACTATTTATGTAGAAAAAGGCAGTTCGTTTATTAATAGATTAAAAAACCTGCAAGAAGAAATTGGTGAAAAACTTACAATTATTGAAAGCGAAGATGAAACTGTAGAAGAACTTATAACTGATGTTGCTGAAGGTAAAATAGATTATACAATTTCTGATTATAATATTGCTTTGGTAAATCATACTTATTACGATAATTTAGATATTAAGGTGCCCATAAGTTTAGATCAGAATGTTGCTTGGGCAATTCGTCCAAAAGCCGACTCATTAATCTACGAGGTTAACAAATGGATTGATGATTTTAAGAAAACAAAAAAATATAAAAAACTCTATACAAAATATTATAAAAATTCTCGTAGTACAAATAGAAACATGCAAGGTTTTTTGGCTAGTACCGATGGACAGATATCAGATTATGATGAAGTTATAAAAGAATATGCAAAAGAATTAAACTGGGATTGGAGATTATTATCTTCCTTGATTTATCAAGAATCTAGATTTAATAATAATGTTCATTCTTGGGCAGGAGCTTATGGATTAATGCAACTAATGCCTGCAACAGCAGAGCGTTTTGGTATTGATAGTTTAGCTTCGCCAAATGCAAATATACATGCAGGAGTTAAATTCTTAATTTGGTTAGATAATCAATTTAAAGAATCTATTCCAGATGATGCTGAAAGGCAAAAATTTATTTTAGCTTCGTATAATGTTGGTTTAGGTCATGTGCAAGATGCCCAAAGATTAGCCGAGAAAAACGGTAAAGACAAAACAAATTGGGATGATGTTTCTTTTTATTTACTAAACAAATCTAAACCAAAATATTATCAAGACCCTGTTGTGAAATATGGTTATTGCCGTGGTTCAGAGGCATATAATTATGTAACCGAAATTATTGATAGATATAATCATTATCAGAATTTGGTTGATACTCCCTTGACGAAATAATCTTATTATTTCTCAAAAAAGCTAAAACAAACTTTACCATAATGCCTTGTATTATTTGGTTTTAGTTCGTTTTTAAATTCAAATAAATCAGAATGTTCCAGTATTAGAATGCCATCTTCGTTTAATAAATTATTTTCAAAAATCAGCTTAGGTACATCCTCTATATTTTCCATATCAAAAGGAGGATCGGCAAAAATTATATCGAATTTTTGAGCAGTATTTTTTAAATATTTAAACACATCAGCTTTTACAATATTAAGCCCGAAGCTCATATCATTTGATATTCTATTTATATACTTAATATGATTGTAATTATTCTCTATTAAAGTAATATTCTCGCTTCCGCGCGATGCAAACTCATAACTTATACCACCAGTTCCTGCAAATAAATCTAAAACCGTTATATCTTCAAAATCAATAAGATTATTTAAGATATTAAACAAACTTTCTTTGGCTCTATCGGTCGTAGGACGTGCTTTAAGGTTTTTTGCAACGGGTAAACGCCTACCTTTATGTTTTCCGCTTATTATTCGCAAGATTGCAGATTTAATAGGTTAGTGTAGATGTTTATATCAATATCATTAAATACATAAGAATAGTTTTGTTTTGTACGCTTAAAACGGATTTTCTTAATGTATTTTCTTAATAGCTCAATTTCTTTGGAGTTTGTTGTTAGAATTCCAGATATACTCAGTTCATCATTTTCATTATCAATCTTAAATTTATCAATAACTGAGATAATATAAAAAACAAAATCAGTTTCGTTGGTAAACGAAAAAATATTTCTAAAAATCAATTGATTATTCTCTAAATAAATAAGTTCAAAAAATCCTGAATTTACATCAACAACTAAACGCTTTTTAGTAGATCCTTTTTTCTGAATAACTTTTGAAAACAATACTGTTCCTTGATTATACAGTTTTATGTTTTTAAATTTATATTTTATTTCCGAAAGAATATCTTTATCAAAAGAATATATATTAAAAGTTTCGTTTTTTAATTCGTCATATAAAACAGCTTCTGTTTTTTTTATTGGAGTATTAAAGTTTAAAATATCAGATATTTTATCTTTATTAAAAAGTGCTTTTGGTACAAAAATAGAATTTTGAGAACCAACAATCGCTTTAGTATTCTGATATTCAGTATTTAAAAAATCATCTTTTTCAAAAAACTCTTTCAAATTATTTAAATAATCGGTTTTACTATTTTTAAAAGAAATATCTCTAAGTACTACAAATTTGCTTCTTTGGTTATCAAAAATAGCATAAGAAAAATTCAATGGTAAGAACTGCAACAATAGGCTATATTGTTTAGCATTACTTATATCAAATGTTTCGTCTTTTAAATCTGTATTATACATTTTAAAATTTTTCTCTAAAGTACAAAAAAAGCCGAAAACTATTGTTTTCAGCTTTTAATTTATTTTAAAAATATTTTATTCCCAGTTTCCCGTACTGTTATTTGCTTCCGTTAATGAA
>Ga0256827_10000835_pt1 | contig 19405 bp, 15 predicted proteins | sample CV84metaG_FD_185977 | JGI IMG/M metagenome (GOLD analysis project Ga0256827, IMG submission 185977) | Hydrothermal vent microbial communities from East Pacific Rise, Pacific Ocean - CV84 | ecosystem: Environmental > Aquatic > Marine > Hydrothermal vents | place: Pacific Ocean: East Pacific Rise... | reverse complement strand
AAGTTACAGAAAAAACAGAAGAGAAAACTGAAGAGGCTGTAGAAAAAGCAGAAGATAACAAATCTGAAGAAGTTACAGAAAAAACAGAAGAGAAAACTGAAGAGGCTGTAGAAAAAGCAGAAGATAATAAATCTGAAGAAGTTACAGAAAAAACAGATGACAATGAATCAGCATCATTTATAAGTAAAGTAAAAGATATTTTTAAATAGATTACATAATCTAAAATAGGCTCAGAATTGAGCCTATGATTTCATAAAGTTATTATATGGTAGCTTTTGCTTTTTCTAATGCTTCTATTACTTGATTAATATTTGCTTTTGGAATATGTACTTTCCACTCAGGTTCACTTGCATCTGATTTTAAACTAATTCCAATACTTACTACACTTTCACTCTTTTGACCATATGGTTCTGCTATTGTTGTAATAGTTATTTTCCCCTTAGTTCCTGATAACGTCATTTCATCTATAGCTGTTGTTGTTCCACTCATTATGGACTCCTTGTTTTTAATTTCGAGTCGAGTATATCATGATTTAAATTAAAATTACTTCAATTTTATCATGTAAAAATCTTTTGGGCGTTTGTAGCTGTCACTCTCTCCTACAACCACTACTGCACCATCTGTTGTACGTGTAATTCCATGTGCAATGTCTTTGTTCTTATCTCCATATAATTTTGACCAGATAAGTTTACCTTTTGAGTTAAGTGCGATAATATAGTTGTCAAAGTCCCCTTTTCCCATAGAATTAGTTGTTCCAGCAACAAGATAATTACCATCTTTTGTCATGGTAATAGCATTTCCTTCATCATAATATTTAAATCCATAAATTTTAAACCAAATTAACTTACCATCTTTATTAAAGTACATAACAGCTAAGTCAGTTTGGTCAGACATATATGAACGTGTTGAACCAGTGGCTACGATACCTCCGTCTGGAGTAGGGGCTACTGCATTGAGTACATCATGTTCCTCTTGACCTAATGTTTTTGCCCAAATTTTCTTACCATCTTGGTCAAGTTTCATTAAAAAGAAATCGGAATCTCCAGCTCGGCTAACCTCTCTCGCACCTACCATCATAAAGTTACCATCAGCTGTTCTGGTTAAACTTTTGGCTTCATCATTATGTTTTCCACCGATAGTTCTTTTAGATATTAATTTTCCATTTTTGTCTAAGTGAACGATGTAAATATCTTTAGCTCCTCTTTTTGAAAAAGATTCAGAACTCCCTACTATCATTACACCACCATTGTTTGTACCAGCTATACCTCCAGCATATTCATCTCTATCACCACCAAAGCTTTTTTCCCAAATAACTTTACCATCAAGAGATAATTTTGCAACATAGAGATCTCTGTCTGCATTATTATTAAATGATTTACCCGAACCTAAAATAAGTAGATTCCCATCTTTGGCACGAGAAATCGCCATACCACGGTCTGATTTTTCTCCACCAAGAAGCGTACGCCATCTTGTAGAGCCATCAGCTGTGATTCTAGTAACACAAATGTCAGAGCGTTTTGCACCAAATGATTTACATTCACCTACAATGGCATTGTCTCCATTTTCAAGCATAACAATACCGTGAGCTATATCATCATCTTCTCCACCATATATCTTCTGCCAAACAGTTTCAAATGCTGGTTTTGCTTCTTTCTTTACTTTTACTGCTTCTGTTGCAAAAAGGTATGGGGAAAGAAGTAGTGAAGTTAAAATTATTTTACCATAAGTTTTTATCATAATTTATTCCTTAATATTAATTGTCTATTATACTCAAATTAACATCTATTTTTTTAATGATTCGTTGATTTTTATATAAATTTTTATTATAGTTAATATGTTGTGTTGCTTATGAATTTTTATATAAATAATAAAAGGACATATAATGATAAAAATAATAATATTATGAATTAAGAGATTTTTCTAGAAGATTTATAATTATTTTATCTAAATTTTCATCCGAAACTCTCTCTTTATCGTAAATAAGATGAAACTTTCTAACCATTGGTTTACTATATATACGTGATTTATAGAGTTTATTATATTTGAGTTCATCTTCTATTGCAAGTTCTGAAACTATAGCAATGGTTGGATTTTCTTGATTTGGCTTTGTCCATTTTATACTTTGTATCATGGCTGTTGCATTATCAACTTCAGATAGAGAGTTAAAACTTTTGTAGGAGAGATCTAAATCTGCAAGAAAACCTGTAATGAAATTTCTAGTTAATGTGCCTTCTTTTCTACAGATCAATTTACAAGTACTTAATTCTTCTTTTTCTAAAGAGTCAGATAGAGGTTTTTGAGAACAGATAACCATCTCATCTTCCATCCACTCTTTATAGACCAGTTGTTCATCAAAAAGTGGTGATTCTATAAGTCCTAAATCAAAGATGCCTTTTTTTATTCCAGTTATTATTTCATCACAAGGAAGAATTGTGAGTCTTAATTTCCCTTTGAGTATTTGATTCATATTGTCTATCAGTTCACCAGGTAGAATATATGAACCTATGGTGTATGAAGCTGCTAAATGAAAAGATGAAGTACGGGTGTTTTCTGACATTATTAGTTAAACCTATTTATATTATTATTATAAATTATATTTAAAAAGTGATTAAATTGTGGTTATTTAGAAGAATATATTTAATATACAATATATGTGTAGTTAGACTACACATATAAAAGAGGGAGATTAAATCTCATTATCCTCTTTTTTATCCATGGCTTTTGCATTGTCCATAAGCACAGGAACAAAAAGCAGTGATACAAAGACAGCAGCAACAGTACCAGAGATAAGTGCCACACCCAAACCACCAAAGATTGGGTCACCAGCAAGTAGAGCAGAACCTAAAATAATGGCAACAGCAGTTAGCATAATTGGTTTGGCTCTGGTTGCAGAAGCAACAGCAATAGCACGTTTTTTCTCCATATTTTGTTCATTAATAAGACCCATGGCAAAGTCAATCAGAAGCAGAGAGTTTCTTGAACTAATTCCCATAAGTGCAATAAATCCAATAAGGGAGGTTGCTGTTAAAAAGAATGTCTGTACCGTAACCATATCTGCTACCCAGTGACCTAAAATAACACCAATCAGTGAAAGGAATGAACCTGTAAGAATAATCCCACTTAATGCAAAACTTTTATAGTAAATAACCAATAAGAAAAAGATAAGAACCAATGCTGATATAAATGCACCACCTAAATCTCTAAATGTGTCAAGTGAGACTTTCATCTCTCCATCCCAACGTAAAAGAAATTTTTTCCCAGTTTTTTTATTAGTTAAATGAAGGTCAAACATATAAGTAGAGAAACCTTCTTTTTCTACATCATACTCTTTTGAGAAATATTTAATCATTTGTTCTCTAGCATCAAGAAGTGGATAAAGTTGTGATACTAAGTCTGTTTCAGCAATAACATTGATACTACGCTTTAAATCTTTATGCATAATCATTGGTGTTGAATCTACTTTTTTAATTTCTACTATTTCTGTTAATGGAACCATCATACCTCTCATATTCATGAGGTTAAGTGATGCCAATTTTGAACGAAGAGCATCTTCACTTTCAGAAGATAGACGTTTGGTTTCATCGCTTAGTACTAAGAAAATAGGAATCTGCTGAGAGTGATTCTCTGAGTTTTTAGTGGCAATTGCCATTCCTTCAAATGCAAGGTATAAAATATTATTTACTTGTTCTATCCCTAGTCCTGAACGTGCGATTTTTTCAATATCTGGAATAAGTTTATATTTTTGAAAAATATCATCAGCCATAATATCTATATCTACAAGTCCCTCTGTTTTGTTTAAAATATTTGCTACTTCAACAGCAAGTTTTCTGCTTTTTGGAATATTTTCCCCAATAACTTCTACCACAATAGAGGCAAGAGTAGGAGGACCAGAAGGTTGCTCCACCATCTTAATAGAAGTTCCCGGAACAACAGATAAACAAGTTTTATTAATAACAGGTCGTAATCTATGTGTCATAAGAAATGATGGTTCATCTCTTGTATGTTTGTCTGTAAGATTAATTGAAATTTCTGCAACATTTTCAGTACGTTTCATACTCGCACCTTTAACCAGTCCAGCATAGTCTAAAGGAATACCTTGACCATAAAAAGGTTCCATGTTAATAATTTCTGGTTCTTGTCTTAAAATATCTGTTACACATTTGGTTACTTTTCTAGTTTGCTCTATAGAACTTCCTGTAGGAGTATCTATATATATAGAATAGGTATTGGCACTTTTACCTGGTAGCATTCTAGCCAATACACCTTTTGCTGGAAACATAAGTAGCGTAGCAAAAAATGCAGCAGCTGTTAAGACTACAACAAGCGTCTTTTTAAATTTACTATCGAGTATGTTGTAAATAAAATTTTCAAATTTATGCATCTATTTCTTCTCCCTATTTGTCTCTTCATCATGTTTATGTGTTTCATGGTCACCTTCACATATCTCACATATACCGTAAGGATTGTTTTCTGCCTCATACGTATCAGGATGTTCTGGTTTTTTCAAAAGTTTTAAACTTAGATAAGGTGTAAAAATATAAGCAACAACAAGTGATGCAAATAGTGCTACAGGAACATTGTATGGAATTGGTTTCATAAATGATCCCATCATACCACCAACAAATGCCATAGGTACCATGGTCATAATAATAGCCAAGGTTGCGATATTGGTTGGACCACCAACTTCATCGGTAGCTTCAACTAAAAGTTCTCCCATCTCTCTATCTTCAACACCTTCTGAGTGGAGGTGTCGGTGAATATTTTCAATAACAATAATAGCAGCATCGACCAACAGACCCAAGGAGAGTAAGAATGCAAAGAGCGTAATTCTGTTCATGGTTTGACCCGTCATAAAGGCAATAAATAGAGTAATAGCTAAAATAGCAGGAACAGAGAATGTAACAATAAGGGATTCTCTCCAACCTAATGCGAAAATAAGCATAACAGCGATAATAACAATGGTAATCATTAGGTGATGCATAAGTTCATTAACAGCTTCATTGGCACGTTCACCATAATTTCGAGTAACGATATATTCTATACCTGCTTCATGAAATTCATTTTTATGTTCTTTTAGCATCTCCATAACATCTTCAGCAACAAAAACAGCATTGGTTCCAGCCAGTTTTGCAACAGAGAGGGTTACTTGAGGAGTAGCTTTACTAAATGGTTCTGTTTTATTTCCATCTGCTCGATAGATAATCTCTGCATCTTGGAAATTTTGTTTATCAATTCCTTTTACAACATTGGCTACATCACGAAGATAGATAGGTGAACCCATGTAGTTAGCTACCATAACATTTTTTACATCTTCAATACTAGCAATGGCATTTGAAACTCCAAAAATCACTAATTTATTATCTGCTGTTCGACCTTTAACATTTGGTACATTGGCTGCAAGGGATTTTATAGCTTGCATAATTTGTCCCATAGAGAGGTGATAGGCTGAGAGTTTACCCATATCTACTTCAACGTTAAATTGCTCTTTATGTGCACCTTTTAGGGTTGTTTTGGCAACATTCTCAATGGCATTAAGTTTATGTTGTAGTCCTTTTATCTTCTCATTAAAGTCAACAATTGATATTTTAGAATGATCTTGTTTAAAAAAAGCAATGGTAATAATTGGAACATCAATATCAATGTCAAAAGGTTTAATCAGTGGTTGCATAACCCCTTTAGGCATTTCGTCCATATTTTGCATGACTTTATCATAAAGTTTAAGGTTAGAGTCTTCTCTATTCTCTCCAATATAATACATAACATTAACAATACCTACATTGTCCATAGACATACTGTAGACATGTTCAATACCACTAACTTCACGAAGTTTTTCTTCCAGTGGTTTAGCAATAATATTCTCTACTTCAAGTGGAGTTGCTCCGGGCATTGCAACAATAATTCCACCACCTGAAATAGCAATCTGTGGATCTTCCTCACGAGGCATGGTAGAGAGTGCTATCCATCCAAGAGCAAGAAGAACAATCCCTAGTACAGCAGTAAGAGGGTTTCTAAGAAAGCCTTTTGCAAGTTTTCCTGCAATGTCTTTTACTTCATAAGGTTCATTTCTTCCCATCATTAGCCTTTAATATGTACTTTTGTGTACATTCCTGGATAGATAGATTTACCTTGAGTATCAAATTTAATTTTCATTTTAAACTTGTGTGTCATTGGATTTGAAGCAGGAATAATAGAATGAATGGTTCCTTCTGATTTAAATGCTACAGAAGGAATCTCAAGGTCAACTTTTTTACCTAAAGTCATAAATTTAATATCATTTTCAGCGATTTCTGTAATGATACTTAGTTTACTTAGGTCTGTTAAAATAACACCGGGCATACCTGGAATTGCCATCTCTCCCACATTAAGTTTTTTCATAATAATGACACCATTGTTGGGTGCTCTTAATTGAAGATAGTTGTATTGGTTCATTACCTCTTTTTTCATTGCTTTGGCTTGGGAAACTTGTTTTCTTGCAATTGAAATCATATCTTTCATATTCGCAGCTGCCAGTTCTAGATTTTCTAGTTCATATTTTGAAACCATGCCTTTTTTGTAAAGTCGTTTATAACGTCCAAGGTTTAATAGTACATTGTTGTATTGATTTTTATTCATTTGAAGTGCCAGTTGAGCTTGAGATATACCCAGTTCTACTTGTTCTTTTTTAGAGTCAATTTCCTTAGAGTCAATTTCATAAAGAAGCTGACCTTTTTTTACAATGTCTCCTTCTGATACCAACATTTTTTTTACAATTCCCATATATCTACTGGTAATCATTTTTTGATTATCAGACATAACTGATCCAGCGATATTAATGTCAATAGCTGAAAGTGTAGTTGCAGCTAAAAGTAGGCTAAGTGCCAATGCAGATTTTAAATTTTTCATTATACGTCTCCCTTATTTATTATACTTGTAAGTTCAAAAACTTTAGCATTACGGTCATTTTTAGCTGTTAAGAGTTTAAGAAGTACTTCTAACTCTTTTGATTGTTTAATAAGTACATCTGATATTGAACTAATACCTTCTTTATACTGTTCTTGGTAACTTTCATAAACTTTTGTTGCAAAGTCAAATTGAGTTTCAAGACTTTTGATATCGGCATCTTTACTTTTTATTTCTGTAATAAGTTTTTGTGTTTTTAGTAAAATTCCACTTTTTGCCAATTCAACTTGTTCTCGAACTTTCATATTTTCAACTTTTGCTTTTTCTAGATTATGTTTATCAATATTTCCGTTAAAGAGATTCCATTCTAGTTGAAGTCCAACTGTATAAAAATCTTTATCAATAAAATCATTAAATGCTTTATCATCGCTTGATCCATACTCACCAAATGCACCAAGAGTTGGTAAGAAATTTGACTTTTGAAGTTTAACCGACATATCTGTTATCTTTAGTCCTAGTTTAGCTTTTTGAATATCTAAGTTATTTTTTTGTACTTCCTCTTTTACAACATTTGGCATAGGTGCTAATGTACTTAGATTTTGTATAGATTCAACTTTGTTATTAAGAAGAAAAGATAGGTACTGATATGCTAATTTTCTGTTATATGTTGCTTTGCTTAGCATACTTTGTGCTTCTGATTTTCTAGCTTTTACTTCTAATTGGTCTATGTCTTTAGCAAAGCCTTCCTCTTTCATATTCATAACAATTTCTTCAAGACGATTAATATTACTAACAATGCTTCCTAAGTTATGAATATATTGATCAACTAAAGAGATATCATAAAATGTTTTAGTAGTTTGAAATACTTTTTCATTTAATAATTTATTGGTATCGAGCTGACTCATGGTATGAAGTGCTTTGGTTATTTTTCCATATTGATCTAGTTTTCCACCAGTATAGAGTGGAACCATATAGGTGAGTGTAGTTTGAAAATGATTACGTGCATCAGGGTAGTTCAAATCTTTTGGTTCTATACCAAGAATATTGCCTCCCTGTTGTGCTAAACCTTGAGAAAAGGCTCCAAAATCTCCATTTGCTTGTTGAGCACCTTGTCCAATAGCACCCATGAATTCTGAAAAACCAAAATCAGCAAAACTTGCTTCACGACTTTTTACTTTAAATCCAAAAACATTACCAGCATCATTTGATCTAAGTGCTTGAACTTTTAAATCTAACTTACCATAGTTATGCCCCTCAGCAACTTTTGCTTCATGTGCTTTCATCTCTTCATTAAATTTAGAAATTTTTAGCTCAAGGTTGTGATTTTTCATAATTTCAAGAGCATTTTCCAATGACAAATTGGAATAAGGAGTAGTTGAAGTAATAGCAGGTTCGTTAGGTGACTCTGCATAAAGCTGAGTTGTGGATAACGAAAGTATTACAAATATAAGAGACTTTTTTAAAATCATTGGCGACTCCGTCATAAGTATTTATTATTTTAATTATAAAAATAATATATCAAAATTAATTATATCAATAATTATTAATGAAGTTATTAAAATGTTGTGATTATAACTTTATTTATGTAAAGAGTTGATTTTTGTAGTAAATAGTTCTTCCAAAGCTACTTTAAGTAGCATTTGGAAAAAAAGTAAAAAAGGGAAGGGTTATATAGTAACATAAGAGACACTGAGACATGTCTCTAAATTAGATAGTTCATTAAGAAGCTTTTTAGTTACATCGCCATCAACTTTAACAACAGCTAAAGCTTGGGAATTTTTGTCTCTTCCTAATCTAAAGTCTGCAATATTTAAATTATTTGAAGAAATTATATGACCAACATCACCGATTACACCAGGTACATCTGTATTTCTAAATAAAATCATTTTACCTTTTGGCTCCAAGTCCAACATGTAACCATCTATTTCAATAATTCTTTGAGCATTATCTCCAAGAACTGTACCAGCAATAGTAAATGTACCATCTTCTGTTGTTAGTTTAATAGTAATTTTATTAGATAAACCAGAGTTATTAGCCTGTACATTTTTAATAAGTTGTATGTTTCTGTCTTCTGCTACAAACTCAGCATTAACATAGTTTACTGTGTCTTCTAAAGACTCAGTTAAAACTCCAACAGTTACAAAGGTAGTTAATGAATCAATATGTTCAGAAACTTCACCTTCTGTTGTAATTTTAATACTTTTTACTACAGACTTTTTTGCTTGTGCAGATAGGTGACCCATCTTTTGTGTTAGCTCAAGATATGGTCTTAAAAAGTCTGGTAACTCATTCTCTTTAATAGGCAGGTTTAATGCATTTGGAAAAGAGATACCTTTTGCTGAAGCAATTGCATTTTCAGCTGCTTGAATAGCAATATTTTGTTGAGACTCTTTAGTATTTGCACCTAAGTGAGGAGTTAACGTAACATTATTTAAATCAAGAAGAGGGTGGTCTGTTGCTGGTTCTTTGTTAAAAACATCAATTCCAGCCATATGGATTTTTCCAGACTTTAAACCCTCTACCAGTGCTTCTTCATTATAAAGACCACCTCTAGCACAGTTTATAAGTATGACACCATCTTTCATTTTAGCAATTTCATCTTTACCAATCATACCAATGGTCTCTTCATTTTTAGGTGTATGAATAGTAATAATATCACAAGCCAAGATATCTTCAAAATTCTTTGTATAGGCAATATCACAATCTGTAACTTTAGATGAGTCGATATATGGGTCGTAGGCTACGATATCCATTTCGAATGCTTTGGCTCTTTTCCCAACACGAGAACCAATATTTCCAAAACCAATAATACCCAGTTTTTTATCTTTTAGTTCTGTACCATACCAGTCTTGTCTTCGCCAAACTCGGTCAAGCTTAAGATTGTTATGTGCGTAAGGAAATTGACGTACACATGAGAGCATATGCGTCATGGTAAGTTCAACAGCAGCTATGGTATTGGCAGTTGGTACGTTCATAACAACAATACCTTTTTTACTACATCCTTCTATATCAACATTGTCAACACCAACACCAGCACGAACAATGGCTTTTATATTGTCAGCATTATCAAGAAAGGCTTGGTCAACATCTGTAGAAGAACGGGTAATAGCTACATGAGCAAGAGGAATAATTTCAGAGATGAGCTTGTCTTTAGGCTCATCTGCTGCATTAATAAGATTTATATCGGCATCATTTGCGAGGATATCCAACCCTTTTTGGTGGATATGATCACAAACTACAATAGTAATTTTAGACATCTAAGTAGACCCTATTTGTTCTTAAAGTTGTCAAAAACATCACCAAGTGTCATGCTATCGTCTTGTTCAGCATTAAGTTTGTCTAATGCTTCTCTTTCTTCTTGACGCTCTAATCTTCTAACAGAAACTCTGATTCTGTCATTTTTAGCATCAATGAAAGAGATTACAGCTCTAATAGTTTGACCTTTTTCAATTTCATCTTCTTTAATTGGAGCAAGATCATCAAGTCTAATAAGTGCATCAACACCTGGTTCAAGAGAGATAAATACACCAAAGTCTTTTTTATCTTTAACTGTACCTTCTACAATATCACCATTTTTATGTGATTTAGCAAATGCTGCAACTGGAGATTCTTCCATTGCTTTTCTACTTAAAGAAACTTTACCATTTTCTCTATCGATTTTAATAATCTTAACTTCAACTTCATCACCAGCTTTGTAAAGATCTTTTGCTGATTCTGATTTTTCCCATGAAAGTTCTTGGTTATGAAGAAGACCTTCAACAGCACCAATTTTAAGGAATGCACCAAAATCTGTTACAGAAGAAACAGTACCTGTAATAATGTCACCAACTCTGTTTGCAGATGCGAATTGGTCAATTGGTTTTGGAAGTAAAGTTTTTCTTGAAACTCTAAGTCTTCTCTGTTGTTTATCAATTTCGATAATTTCAACATCGATAACTTGACCAATTTCAATATAATCTTTAGGATGCTTAACATTTTTGTTCCAAGAGATTTCAGATACATGAAGGAATGCTTCTAAGTCTTCACCTAAATCAACAAATGCACCATATGGTTCAATATTTGAAACAGTTACAGAAACTGTATCACCAGCTCGGAGTGTGTTGTCAATATCCTTCCATGGATCAAGCGTCGCTTCTTTAATAGAAAGAGAAAGGTGTCTTTTCTTTTTATCATAGTCAATAGCCATAACATTAACTTCATCACCTTCTTTGTAATATTTAGATGGGTTAACTGGACCTTTATGAGAAATTTGTGAGTAATGTACAAGACCGTCCATTCCCCCAACATCTACAAACATACCATAAGATGTGATTTTTTTAACAACACCAAGAACAACAGCTCTGTTCTCTAATAGTTTATCAACAATCTCTTGTGTTTCAGATTTTTCACGCTCAATTAACTCTTTTCTAGAGATAACAACTGAACCTTTCTCTTTATCAACTTTAACAATAAGTGCTTTGATTTTTTTACCGATTGGGTCAACTTTATAAGAGATATATGAAAGTGTTCTTGGCATGAAAAACTCTAAACCAGAAACGTCTACTACAAAACCACCTTTATTTTTCTTAGTGATTTCACCTTCAATAACATACTCTTGCTCATCATCGTACTCTTCAATAAACTCTGCTAATGCTGCTCTTTTTTCTGCTAATTCGTAAGAAACATTTGGTCTTTCACCTCTAAATCCAGTGATAACAACAGTAATTGCTTCACCCTCTTCAAACATAATTTCACCATCTTCATCTCTAATTTGATCCAATGACATAATTGCTTCATTTTTACGACCAACATCAATAATAGCTTGATTCTCATCTTCAATTATTTTAACAACAATACCATCTACTAAATCACTCTTTGTATCAGCTTTTTTAAACGACTCCTCGAGCATCGCTCCAAAATCTACATCTTCTATTTCGATATCTTCGAATTTCATACTTACTAATCCTTGCTTGTGCCTAATTTTGCGCTATTATACTCTTTTTTTTTTAATAGAGATTGAAAAGTGATTAATCTGGGTAGATATACTAATTATTTTAAAATTACTCTACTATTCTTTGAATTTTATTAATAACGTTTTGAACAATCCAATCAGGAGTAGAAGCACCAGCAGATATTCCACATAACGCTTTATTTTGAAACCAAGACTCTTGAAGTTCACTTTCATTTTCTATAAGATAACTGTCTTGACAATCATTTTGTGAAATACTGTGTAACATCTTAGTATTGGAAGAGTGTTTACCTCCAATGACAATCATAACATCAGCTCTTTTTGCCAATGCTGATGCAGCGTCTTGGTTTTCAAAGGTTGCATTACAGATGGTATTAAAAACTCTAACCTCTTTATGGGTTGTAATAAGAGCAGCAACTATTTTTGCAAAGTCTTCAGGTTTTTTTGTGGTTTGTGATACCAGAGCAACTTTGTTTTTTAAAGGTAATACCTCTAACTCTTCAGGAGTTAAGACTATAAATGTATGTTCTTGGTGTTCAGCATAAGAGACAACACCTTTTATTTCGGGGTGTGCTTTGTCCCCAAATATTACAACGGAATATCCTTCAGAACTCATTTTCTCTACAATATTTTGAGGTGTAGTTACATAAGGACAGGTTGCATCAATAATTTTATTTTCTTGTTTTTTTAGTGTTGCAAGTTCATCTTTTGGGATTCCATGGGTTCTAATAACAATGGTATTATCACTGTCAATCTCTTCCATTTTATCTACCAAGCCAATATTAAAACCAGTTTTTAGTCGATTGATTTCATCTTTATTATGAATAAGGGGACCATAGGTAAAGCTATTTTGATGTTTTTCTGCTATTTCTATGGCACGTTTAACACCATAACAAAAACCATAACTTGATGCAAGTTCTATTTTCATTTTATTCCTCTATAGTTGTTATTTGCGAGAGTATATCAAAGAAGTTTGGAAATGAGGTTTCAATACAAGCTATATCTTCTATTTTCATTCCACATTGTAACCCTGCTATAGCAAAACTCATGGCTATTCTATGGTCACCATGACTGTTAATGGTTGCTTCTTTTAGCTCTTCACCGATAATTTCATACCCATCATGGTGCTCTATGGTTTGAATATTACAAAGGTTTAAGCCACTAATAACAGTTGAAATTCTATCACTCTCTTTTACTCTTAACTCTTTAGCATTTTTAACAATACTTTTTCCATTTGCTACAGCCATAGCAATGGCTAGAGCAGGGAGTTCATCTATAAGCCATGCAATATTTTCTTCTATCGTTACAGCTTGTAGTTTACCATTATAAGCAACTTCAATATCACCAATAGGTTCATAGATATTTTCAGTCTCAATAAAGTTAAGGTCAGCACCCATATTAAGAAGTATTTTATAGGCTTCTATTCTCGTTGGGTTAAGTGTTACATTTTTAATAACAACTTTCGCATTAGGAGTAATGGCAGCTGCTACAGCAAAAAAGAATGCAGATGATGGATCAGCAGGTACAGTAATATTGAGTGGTCTTAATGGTTTTGTAAGAGGTTCTATCTCTATCCATCCATCTTTGTTTGTACTAATATTTGCACCCATTCCACGTAACATTCTCTCCGTGTGGTCTCGTGAGAGTAGTTCTTCTTTATAGAAAGAGTTTTTATCAGCTTGAAGTGCTGCTAAAATAAGAGCAGACTTTACCTGTGCCGAGTCGATAGGAGAGTTGTAATGAAATGACTTTAGTGTTCCACCACGAATACTAAGTGGAGCCAAATTTCCATTTTCTCTTCCATCTATTTTGGCACCAATATCTCTTAACGGAACGGTGACTCTGTTCATAGGTCTTGAACGTAAGTATTTGTCACCTGTTAAAATAAATGAACCTTCTATTCCTGCAAGAAGACCAGCATAAAGTCTCATTCCTGTTCCTGCATTTCCACAGTCTAAAATATTGTCAGGCTCAGTTAGTTTTGTAGGAGGTGTTATGGATACATAGTCATTATCTCTTACCACTTCAGCACCCAACTGCTTTGCAATGGAGAGCGAGGCTAAAGTGTCTTCACCTAAAAGAAAGTTTTTGATAAAAGAGGGTTTATCACTTAAGAGTGCAAACATAGCACAACGATGAGAGATAGACTTATCTGCTGCTATGTTAGAACACTCTAATGAGAAAGCTTTTGAACATTTTTCAATGTTTACACTTCTCATCTTAATGTCGCTCCATACTCTTCTTTGAGACTATCGATAATCGTGTTTACTGTTGAGTCGATATCTTTATCATCAAGTGTTCTATCCGGTGCTTGAATAAACAGACGAAGGGTTAAACTCTTCTCTTCTCCAAGCTTTTCATCTTCATAAACATCTATAGGATAGTACTTACTTAAAAGTGGAAGTTCTAAAGATTTAATGGTTGTTGAAACTTGAGAATAAGGTATGGTTTTATTAATAACAAAACTCAAATCTTTATAAACCCCTTGAAACTTAGAGATAGGTTTAGCATTAATATGTTTTGGTATGAGTGCATCAAAATCAATTTCTGCTATAAAGGTGTCAGCTAAGTCAAAATCATCTCTAACCACAGGATGTACTTTTGTTAAGTATCCACAAACTTCATCATTCATAATAATGTCAGCCGACTGGTAAGGGTGCAAGAGTGCATTGTCTCTTATGGAGGTTCTTAGTTCAAAGTTACCAATAATAGCAGAGAGTTTTCTTACAAATGAATCAAAGTCTATATTGCTTGGTTTTCCACTGTTCCCTACATATTCACTCTCTTTTTGACCAGAGTAGATAAGAGAAAGAACCTCTTTTTCATCACGATTTTCATTAAAAATAGTTCCTATTTCAAAAAGTGCAGTTGAGCGTTGAGAGTAACTTAAGTTTCTTTGTGCAGCTTGTAAAAGGTTGATGCTTACTGTTGTTCGCAAAGTGTTAAAGTCAGTCGTAATCGGGTTGATAATGTCTAATTCTTCTTTTATAACAGGAAAGTTATATTTTTCAAGAAGCTTTTTATCTGAAAAAGCAAACGAAATACTCTCATCAAAACCAGCAGCTACAGCACGAGAACGTAGCTCTTTTTTAGCATAGTATTTATGAGTTGTACTGTTAATACGTTGAGCTTCTTTAAAATATAATGGTTTGGCTTCTATGTTGTCAATACCAAGAATACGTACAATTTCTTCTGTAATATCTTGAATGTTCTCCATGTCATGTCTAAAACTAGGCACGGTTACACCAAATTTATTTTCAGTTGAGTTTTGAACTGTAAATCCTAAAGATGTTAAGATTCTTGTGATGTCAGACTTATCAATGTCGTTACCAATTAATTGTGAAACTTCATCGGTTCCAATGGTAATGATTTTATCTTCTCTCTCTTGGTCCAAAGAGATGGTACCATTATAAAGTTTACAACTGTTGTACCCTTCAAACAGATAAGTAAGATAGTCAATACCAAATGAAAGTTGAGGTTCAGACCCTCTTGAAGTATTGTAGTAAAGTTCATCAGTTTCTAGTTTGTGCTCAGATACAGCATCTACCAGTTGGGTAGCGTGAATATATGAAGTTTCAAAAAGAACTCTACTTGAATTCTCATTTGCTTTACTCTCTTCAATTTGGTTAATTCCTATTTGTGAACAAGGTTTGTCATTAATAAATACATTAATAATCTCTTTGTTATTAGATAGGTTAATAATAACTTTACCTTCATCTTCTATATCTATGTCGCTTACATCATAAGCACGAAGTATTACACCTGTTGTATGGGTAATATAACTTAAAATATTTGCCAATGCATCAGATTTTAATTCATCTACAAAGGCTAAACGTACAGCAAAAAGTAAAGAAGTATGTAACTCTTCCATATTTGCCATAACATATTGAACAGAAGCATCAATCTTACCTTCTGTAACAATTTTTGCAACACGAGCCAGACCAATTTTTTCTGGACTTTGACTTTCATAGTCAAACTCTTTTAGTGGAAGGTTTAAAACAGCCGATAAATCTCTAGCCACACCATGTACAGATAGACAGTCACCACGGTTTGCAGTAAGTTCTATCTCTATAACAGTGTCAGCAAGTTTACTATACTCATTTAAATCTTTACCTGTAACCATTTCACCGATACTTTCATCAAGTATCATGATTCCATCACCAATATCTGGTAGACCTAATTCAGAAGCAGAACAGACCATTCCTTCGCTCTCTACACCACGAAGTTTTGCATGTTTTATCTCAAAGTCAACGCCTAGTTTTGCACCAATAGTTGCTACGGCTACATACTCTGCATCAACCACATTGGCTGCACCACATACGATTTGGCGTATACCTGAACCGATGTCAATTTGACAAACATTAAGTTTGTCTGCATCGGGGTGTTTCTCACAAGAGACAATCTTTCCTACCACAACTTTTTGAGGAATATTATAGTTCGTGATAGAATCAACCTCTAAGCCAATGGCGTTTAAGCTCTTAAAAAGCGTATCATCACTCACTTCGCTTAGGTCTATAAAATTATTTAACCAAGATCTTGTAACTATCATCTAAACTGCTCCAATAAACGTGTATCGCCTTCAAACAACATTCGAAGGTCAGGGATTTTATGTAACAACATGGCAAATCTTTCAATACCCAATCCAAAGGCATATCCACTTACATTTTCATACTTAACGGCTTTGAAGACATTTTCATCAACAATACCACAACCAAGTACTTCTAGCCAACCTGTATGAGAACAGACACGACACCCTTCGCCTTCACAGAAGATACAAGATATATCAACCTCAGCAGATGGTTCCGTAAACGGAAAGAAGCTTGGTCTAAAGCGAATTTCAACATTACCAAACATGTAATGTAAAAAGTCCGACATAACAGACTTTAGGTTAGCAAAACTTACTTCTCCAACTTCACCTACAACCAAACCTTCTATCTGATGAAACATTGGTGTATGGGTAATGTCATAATCTTTTCTAAACACAGCACCTGGTGCAATCATACGAATAGGTGGTTTTTGTGCCAACATGGTTCGAATTTGTACAGGTGATGTATGGGTACGTAAAACGGCTCCATCTTTAAAGAAAAAAGTATCTTGCATATCACGTGCAGGGTGGTTCTTAGGTAGGTTAAGGGCTTCAAAGTTATGGAAGTCATCTTCTACTTTTGGACCATCTTCTATGGAGAAATTCAGTGCTACAAAGTAGTCTATAATTTTATCCATTGTTGCCATTACTGGATGTAAAGCACCTTTTTCATTTAAGTTGTTGTAGAGTGAAACATCTATAGCTTCTGCTTTTAACAGACGCTCTATCTCCTCTTTTTTAAGTAACTCATAGCGTTCATCGTAAATCGCTTGAAGCTTAGCTTTGTTTTTGTTCAGACCTTCAGCAAATGCTTTCTTCTCTGGACCGGGTACATCTTTAAGTTTTGCAAACTCAGCAGATAAAGCACCTTTTTTTCCAAAAAGTTCAATACGAACTTTTTCCAGTGCTTCAAGCGTATTAGCCTGTTCAATTTGTTCTTCTAAATTTTCCAAAATAACCTCTGTTCAATTTATGTATAATTCAATTAATAATTGTGCGATTTTATCCAAAATATGCTAATAGTGGGATTGAATGTGATATAATTTTTCATAATTTTTTAAGACATTAAAATAATAAAGGATAAATAATGTGTATTTTTTGCAAAATAGTAGAGGGTGAGATACCAAGTAACAAAATTTTAGAGAATGATGATTTTATCGCATTTCATGACCTATATCCAAAAGCACCTATTCATATTTTAGTTATTCCTAAAAAGCATGTAGATTGTTTTCAAGAGGTAAGTCCTGAGACCATGGCTGCTATGACTCCTTTTATACAAGAAATAGCAACGATAACAGGTATAGATAAGTCAGGTTATAGGCTTATCACCAACAATGGAGACGATGGAGGGCAAGAAGTCCACCACTTACATTTTCACGTTTTAGGTGGTGCAAAGTTAAAATTTGACCACCTAACAGATGACCCACACAAAAGCTTGTAAAATTTAAATATTTGGATGTAGGGTTGGCTTTAGCCTACCGATAAAACCAAATTTATTTTGTCAATTTATACGAGTTAATTTAGACGGTAGGCTAAAGCCGTACCCTACGGTTTTTAGTAATTAAAATATATTAAGAAATAGGAAAAATAATTAATGACACTAGAAGAACTAGACAAACAGTATGTACTACAAACATACAACCGAAACTATACCAACTTTGTAAAAGGAGAAGGTTCAACTCTTTTTGCAGAGAATGGTGACGAATACATAGATTTTGCATCAGGAATAGCTGTGAATTCTGTAGGACACAACAACCCAGTACTTGTAACAGCACTTCAAAACCAAGTAGAGAAGATTATTCATATCTCAAACCTGCAAGTGATAGAACCCCAAGCAAAACTGGCAGAGAAAATCTGTAAACTTGCCAACTATGATGGTGCTATTTTCTTTGCCAACTCTGGAGCAGAAGCAAATGAAGGTGCTATTAAAATAGCTCGTAAATATGGTGAAACCAAGTTTGATAAAAAGCGTTATAAAGTGATAACTTTAGAACATTCGTTTCATGGACGAACCATTACTACGGTTAAAGCAACCGGTCAAGAGAGTTTTCATACACCAAACTTTTCACCGTACCCTGATGGCTTCTCTTATGTAGATGGTTTAGATGCTGTTTATGAAAACATAGATGATGAAACCGTAGCTGTGATGATAGAACTCGTTCAAGGTGAAGGTGGAGTACAACCTTTTGAAAAAGCAGAGATTCAAAAACTGGCAAAGCACTTAAAAGAGAAAGATGTCTTACTTATTGTTGATGAAGTACAAACAGGAATCTACCGAACAGGGAAGATGTTGGCTTCAAATGTTTATGAGATAGAACCAGACATTATAACTCTAGCAAAAGGTCTTGGTGGAGGTGTACCTATAGGTGCTGTTTTGACCAAACATAAAGATGTATTGGTAGCAGGTGACCATGGTAGTACTTTTGGTGGTAACTATCTTAGTACTACAGCAGGTTTGGCTGTTCTTGAAGTTTTACACGCTTTAGATGAGCAAGGAAAACTGACTGAAACTTTGGCTTACTTTACAGTGAAGTTAAAAGAGATTTTAGCCAACTATCCAAACTTGTTTACCGAAGAAGTTGGTTTAGGGTTAATGCGTGGACTCCGTGCGAAAGATAACGATACCATGAAAGCTGTTTTATCAAAATCAATGGAGAAAAGATTAATTGTTCTTCCTGCTGGACGAAACACGGTTCGTTTTTTACCGGCACTAACCATTAGTAAAGCTGAAATAGATGAAGGATTTAAGCGTTTTGAAGAAGCACTTAATTCTATTTAGTCTTTTACTCTCACCACTTTTGGCAGAGAGTGAACTGAGTAACATTCTATCAGCAGACAAAAATGAACTGATAAACCAGCAGGTAGAGCAGAGTGATGTCAAAACAAAGCAGTTAAAGAAGTCGTGGATAAACCCTGTTATGCTTCAGTACTCTAAAAATTACACCACTCAGTTTGGTGATACCATTGACACTCAGCAGTTTGTTATCTCGGTT
>Ga0256827_10000834_pt1 | contig 19414 bp, 20 predicted proteins | sample CV84metaG_FD_185977 | JGI IMG/M metagenome (GOLD analysis project Ga0256827, IMG submission 185977) | Hydrothermal vent microbial communities from East Pacific Rise, Pacific Ocean - CV84 | ecosystem: Environmental > Aquatic > Marine > Hydrothermal vents | place: Pacific Ocean: East Pacific Rise... | reverse complement strand
ATTGGGATAGGAAATATCCTTGCACTTGAAAAAAAGCAAAGCCTTTCGCTATAGAACATTAGTTTTATTTAGTTAGGAAGCCCCGACTTCATGAAATATTTATATTTCTAAGTGGGGGAGGTTTCACATTCATTTAAGGTTGATAATTATATTATTGTGAATCTCACCGCCCTAAAGGACAGCGCTTCAGTTAAAAATTAGCTTACACTGTTTTCTTAACTGTAAGTTTAGGCTCCGATACTCCAATAAAGAAATTTTAAAAGCTGCAAGCTATCGTGGCATATGAACATCACGAAAAATGGAACGGAAAAGGGTATCCACAAGGTTTAGAAAAAGAAGATATTCATATATGCACGTATAACAGCAGTATCAGATGTATTTGATGCATTAGGAAGTGATAGATGTTATAAAAAATCTTGGGCAGATGAACAAATATTTACATTACTAAAAGACGAAGGTGGAAAACATTTTGACCGTAAAAACTAGGTTGGCAAGTCCATTCTATAATCTTTGATTTAGGATGGAAGGCTTCACCCAAGAATAATAAAAGTCTTTTTTGAAAATATAGATGAATTTATAAAAATAAGAGATAAATATAAAGACGTTTAAATATTGTTTTTAAGCATTACTTAATATTGTTTTTGCTATACTAATAATATTAAAAAATAAAGGTTACTACAATGAATTTAAAGAATAATGATATTGTTTACAAAATACCAATTCCAAATGATAGTCACACTAATCATTTAAATCTCCCTCATGTTATTACACATATATATTCTTCTGTTTATATTGATGGAATGATGGTTAACGAATATCGGTCTGTTTCGTTAGAAGATTTTAAAAAAAATGGATATATATTTAACAATAAAAAAGAAGCTCTTGCTAAAAAAATAGAGTTGCTAGAAGAAAGTCGAATTTTACATATTGAATATATCAATCAGATGATAGATAAAGATATCGAAGATGTTTATTTCGAAGACACCGCTATAGGCGATAAACTATTAAGTAATAGTTAATATAAAAAAGGTTGAAAATGAAAATTCTATTTACTTTGTTAATTTTTATTAGTTCACTATATAGTTCTGGTTTTACTCATCGCAATATAGTAGGAGAATGGCAATTAGAAGGCTATAAACCCAACAAAACTATTCAGTTCGGAACTTATATTGGAAAACAAAGAAACGAGAGCATAACGCTTTTATTTAATCGCACTGGAAAAGTTAAAGTTATGGAAACTGGAGATATTTATTTCTATGAAATTATAAATGGAGATTTGAAAATTTATTCACAAAAAATTTACAAATATGGAAATATTAAAAAACTTAAAAATAGATATAGTTTAATGAGGCTCGGTAAAAAATCTGGCAACTGCTACATTATGAAAACAATTAAAAATAAAATGCCTGGTGCTTACAAAACAAAAAATGGTGTAAAAATATGTAAAACAAATAACTTTCCAATCCCAGTAGCTAGAACTCATGAAAGTTATAAATTTTAATTTAAACTTTCTTAGATATATCAGAAGTAATCGTAGGTTTATTCGGTTTATCAAACATCGATAAAGTTTCCATAAGTGATGAACTATCTACACCTCTAGAAAGCAATATTGCTTTTAATTTATCTACAAAAAAAGTTTTTTTGTATATAAATCTATAATTATAAGACTTTCGAATCTATCTTTTTCAACAAAACAGGTAATAAAAATAGATTTGATAAAAAAGCAATAAAGATAGCTACACTTATCAATATAGCAAAGTTTATTGTAGGAATAAATTCAGAAAATAACATAGTCATAAAACCTAATATTATAGAAATAGTAGTATATAATATAGCTTGACCTATACTTTTATTTGTATTTATAATGGAAGTTTCTACATCATTACTTTTAATTTCTTTTTTATATTTAAATAAATAATGAACTGTATTATCAACAGCTATTCCCATACTTATAGAGGCTATTGTTATAGTCATCATATCCAAAGGTATTCTTAGATATCCAAGTAGCATAAAAACAGCCCCTATCGGTATTATATTAACTGTTATACCTATCAATGCATATTTAAAAGAACGAAATAATAATAAAAACATCCCAAATATAATAAACAACACTAAACTTAATGTTTTAATTTGAGAACTAAATAATGATTGAAGCATATTATTATATAAAACCATAATATTAGTGGTATTACTTTTTATTTCTTTATCATTTATTAATAAAGTCAAATCTTTATTGATTTTAGTTACCAATTCATTTCTTCTTAAAGTAGAATCAGAATCTATCACACGGGTAACAAAACGGAGCTGATTTTTATCAATATTTATATAAGGATAAATCAACATTTCTTTATATTCTTCTGGCATTTTATTTAAAACTAGAGATAGTTCAAAGGTTGTTAAATATTTATCATCGTTTAGTTGTTTCCCTAATTCTATTATAGAATTAGCAGATAACACTTTACCTATACTTTTAGTGTTTTCTAAATATTCATGTACCTTTTTTATTAGAGCAAGTCTTTCATTTGTAAACCAATAAATTGTTCCTTCACCTTGTTCTTCTTCAAATTCATCAAATTCATCAAAACTACCGTCGTTTTCACTTATTATATCATCTTCTATTTCTACCGTATTTTCTTTTAAATCTATAATAATATCCAAAGGGGTAGTTCCGCCTAATTTATTATCTATCAGATACATGCCTTTATATATTTCCGTGCTTGATTTAAAATAATTTATAAAACTATTTTCAACGAATATTTTAGAACCAAAATATAAACTAAATATAAAAATTATTGCTGTAATTATTAACACAATATAAGATTTAGTAAAAATAATTTTATCTACTGAAGATAATAACTGTAAAAAATAATTGTTTCGTTTTTTTCTTTTAAATACCATTAATAAAGCAGGAAACATAAGATAAGATATTATAAGGGATATAATAATAGCAGTTCCCATCATTAAACCCAAATTTACAATAGGTAATATATCCGCATATAAAAGAGAAACAAAACCAACTACAGTAGTTAATATTGATAGTGCTGTCGGGACAAACATTTCCCTCATAGTAATCATAATATTATCTTCATAATTATAAATTTTCAAATTTTCGTTCAGTTTATATCTTACAGTTAAGTGAATAAGTATAGATGTCGTAATAATCAATTGCATAGCCATATAGTTACTACTTATAACAGTTATAGGCCAATTAAATAAAGCAATAACACCTGCACCAACCAACAAAGACATACTTAATATTAAAAAAGTATTTACTACAAAATAAACTTCCCTATATAGAAACAAAAGTATTAGTAATAATAAAATAAATATACTTATACCGTAAGTTTTTAAATCTTTTTTTATATAAGTTCCCATATCAGAAGCTATCATTGATACGCCGCCTAAAACAAGATTACCACTTGATTTATATTTATCAGTTATATTTCTTATGTCTTTTATTAGTTTAGTCTGTGTATCACCATCTTTTATATCATTTATTGTAATTAGGATAGCGGTGGTTTTAAAATCTTTTGAAATAATATTATTAGAATATAAAGGATTAGTTAATAATTCTATTTTTGCTTTTTTCTTATCTATTCTTTTATCTGTAAGTAAAGGTATATCATTTAACATTTCACTTAAAGGAATATTACTACTTTTCATTAAAGGAATATTTATAATAGAAGTTATTTTTTTAACATTATCCAAGAGTAATAGGTCTTTCGATAAGCCAGACATTATAAGTATATTCTTTTCACTTAACATATCTAAATTAGGTGTATAAGCTATTACTAAATTATTTTCTTCTTTATAATTTTTTAAAGTTTTTTGATAATATATAAGAGAAGAATCTGATTGCAACATCAACGAATCAGAAGAATTATCTATTTTTAAATCTGTTATTTTAAAACTAATTGCTATCATAGTAATAATAACAAATAAAATAACAAATAGAGGCTTACTTTTTATCAAATATGAATACAAATTAAATATTTTCATATTATTATTTTATTTTTTATTTAATTGAATAATTAGACCATTTATATCTGTTTTTTTCAATATATCTTTATATTGCGCTCTAAATATTTTTATAACGCTTACACCAGATATTTCAACATCATATATAACCCATCCACGTTTTTTATTCTTATATAATTTATATTTAACCTCGTTAGTATCTGACTTACCTATAATTAAATTAGTAACAGTTATCCTTTTTCTTGTTTTAACAGGCTCTTTTAAAAGTAACTTTTGACCAGTATATAAATCAAACTTATCTATATAAAAAGACTTAATGTTTTCAGTGAAATTAACAATATATTTATCTTTTTCAGAATTCGTAGCTTTATTCCATTCTTTTTTACCCAATACTAACTTACCCATTAAAGTAAAATCAAACATAGGTGAAATAATATTATTTATAGAAACATATTCTTCCTTTATAGACTTTTTTTCCAATACGAATTTAGCTAATGTTGTTTGCATTATATCTATATTACTTTTTATTTCTTTTTCTTGCATAGCGTTTAAGATATTTAAACCAACTAGACTTAGACTTAACAATATTTTACTTTTTTTCATCATTTTTCCTTTATTCTTTAATTAGTTTTTTTCTATTTTCTTCATAAAACGTTTTTAATTCTATATATTTACTATACTTTGTGCTAATAATATTCTGATAATATTTCAAGTTAGCATCGCTAGTTGCCATATTATCCAATACTGTCGTTCCTATACTAACATTCTGATTAAATACATTATAACCTCGTGATTCATTAAAATAAATAGGATTAAAAGTCCAATTTAATATATCACCTGTTAAATCACGTATATTTGAAGGACCTAATATAGGTATTACTATATGACAACCAGCACCTATACCGTAAGTTCCAAAAGTTTGTCCTAAATCTTCAAAATTTTTATCTATTTCGAACCAATCAGTTGCAGGGTCAAACAACCCACCAACACCTATTGTTGTGTTTATAACAAAACGTTCCGTTTCAGTAAATGCGTCCACAAACTCCAATTGTAATAAGTTAGATGTGACGCTTAAAGGATATTGTAAATTTTCAAAAAAATTATATATTCCGTCTTGAACTAATTCTGGTAATACATAATCATAGGTTTTTGCAACAGGTATTAAGAGATAATCATATATTGTAGCATTTATATCTGTCATTATTTTATTATAACCAGATAAATAATCTACTTCCTCTGCACTTTCTTCTTCCTCAAAATCTTCGAAATCGTCAAATCCGGCTTCTTCTTCGATATCTATATTTTGAACTATATTGTGATTTTTATATATTTCATCTGCATACAAATTATCCACCATCAATTGAGAAAATAGTATTAGAGTTAATTTTGTCGATATTTTCATTAACCTCTCCATAATTTTTTATATCTATATTATAAATATTTTATAGTTCATTTTTTTTAAATATTAAAATATTAAAAATAAAGAAAATGTTACATTTATTTTATAATATGATTAAAGATTATGTTAGAATAAATATATAAATACAAGGTATGTAATTTGAAAAATATACATGAAGTGCTAAAAAACACATTTGGTTTAAAAAAATTTAGATTTAACCAAGAAGATATTATCAACAACGTTATTGATAAGAAAAATACATTAGTTTTAATGCCCACAGGTGGTGGTAAATCATTAACTTATCAATTACCAGGTGTATGTATGAGTGGAACCACTTTAGTTATATCACCACTAATATCACTTATGACAGACCAAGTAGATTCTCTAAATAAAAAAAATATCCCAGCAACGTATTTTAATTCTTCTTTAAGTAATGAAGAAAAAGTAGAAATATATAAAGGAATAGAAGATGATAGATATAAATTTATATATATAGCACCCGAAAGATTAGATAGTGAAAATTTTTTATTTCACCTAATTGAACATTCTAAAATAAATTTAATAGTTATCGATGAAGCACATTGTATATCAAGCTGGGGACATGATTTTAGAGAAAGTTATTTAGGATTATCAAAATTAAATAATATATTTAAAAATGTTCCTATTATTGCATTAACAGCAACAGCCGATTTATTATCACAAGCTGAAATATTACACGAATTCAAAATACATCCAGATAACATATTCGAAACACCAGTAGAAAGAACTAATTTAGAATATTATATAGAAAAAAAATTCAAAGATGGTTTTAACCAAGTCGAGCAAATTATAAAAAAGAATAAAGGTAAAAAAGGAATAGTTTATTGCTTTACACGGGATGACGTAAATAAATTAACACGGGAGTTACGTAGAAAAGACATACCAGCTAAAGCTTATCATGCCGGTTTAAAGGATAACGTAAAAGAAAGAGTGTTAAACGAATTTATGAATGATAAAATAGATATTGTTGTTGCTACAATAGCTTTTGGGATGGGAATTGATAAATCCAATATAAGATATGTTATTCACAAAGATATACCTAAAAATTTAGAAAGTTATTACCAAGAAACAGGTCGTGCAGGTCGTGATTTGGAAAAATCTAAAACTTATTTATTATATAGTGGACGTGATGCCACGAAAAGAATATGGATATTAAATAGTTCAAACCGTAAAGCTATCGATATGCAAAAATTCTCTATTATGCGTGCATTTGTTGAGACTAATCATTGTAAAAAGAATATTATAAACTGGTATTTTGATAACAAAATAAATAAACCTTGTGGTATGTGTTCTGTATGTAAGAATAATAACAACATTAAAATTTTTGAAGATGATTTTATATCTGCTACTAATGGTGTATTAAAAGATAACCAATTAAGCATAAACGATTTTATTGAAGTAATGGAAATACAATCAGAATATAGCGCACCTATTATTCAAAATTATATATGGCAATTAATCTTTTCTAAAAATGTTTATTTTGACAAACGAAATAATAAAATAACAATTGCTAAAAAAATAGAAAAGTATGAGTTTAATGAACTAATAGATTTAGAATATAATTATCCTGTCAAAGAAACTGCAGCTTCAAAAAAGAAAACTACCACTAAGAAAAAAACTACAACAAGGAAAAGAAAAACTTCAACAGTAAAGAAGGCAAAGCCAGTTAAAAAGAAAAGAACTATTTCCGAAGCACAAAAAGCTAAGATGAAAGCCGGTAGAGAAAAAGCAGCAGCCGAGAAAGCTGCGTCGGGAACAAAAGCTAAATCTACCAGAAAAAAGAAAAGTACAACCAGAAAGAAAAAAACTACTACAAAAACAACCACTTCTTCTAAGCCTAAAAGAAAAATGACTGATGCACAAAAAAATAAAATGAAAGCCGGCAGAATAAAAGCCGCAGAAGCAAAACGTGCAGCTGAATTACTTAGTGAAAAAGAAAAAGCGAGAGCAAGAGCCAAAGCTAAAAAAGATTCTAGTAGCTCTAGTGGAAGCGCTAATAAAGCAAAATCAAAACTTAAAAAAACAAGTCGTAATAATAATTTGCGACCTAAAAGAAGTTAAGTCACTGTTAAGCAAAAATATAGTATAATATACCTATAAAACAACAAAGGACTGATAATGAAAAAAACTTTTACATTACAAAATGGCGAACAAAAACCAGATTACGAACCAGACTCTTTTACTTTTCTCTAGAAAAGTAAATATTGAAAATTTAAGTTGTTAAGCTTTCTTTAAACTTCTCTTTAATATAATCATTTTATATTAAGGATAATCCATGAAACCCACTCCAAACATTAAACTTACACTTTTTAAATATCAATTAAATTTTAATATCACCATGTTTTATACTATTGTTAATGGGAAATTTTTCCAATTATTTAGTTTTAAAGAAGATGATTATGAAATGTTTAATACAATCACTGTAAATAATTTAGATGTCTTATTTGATAATATGTTAGAGCAAAAAAATTCATTTGAATTTCTATTCTATGATAGCCTAAGAGAAGTATCTGTAATCGAAAATAAGTCAGATGATTCTAATGTAAGTAAGAATAATATAAAAAGCAAAATTAACCGAAAAGCAATGATATTATCACATGCTTCTCATGAACAATATAATGTTTACAACTCCATTTCTTTTTTATCAAACACAATAAGTAATTTAAACCATTACATTGAAAATAAACAAGAATTTATGTTAGATATTTTTAAAGAAATATTCAATAGAACTGATATTGCTATTTCTATAAAAGGAATAATAGATTGGAATTTTCAACAATACAAATCAATGAAATATCAAAATATTTTATTTGCGGATGAATTCCATAATGTAATGGTAAATGATAATAAAAAAATACTATTTGGAGACCATACATTTTTAATAAGTGATAGTAATATTTATTCGATACCTAATACACATGAGTTATACAAGTATAATCCAAAAATAGATTTAGGTTCAGTAAAAGTTTACAACGGTAGTAGAATCTCTTCGTTAAAAAGGGAATATAATGGGCTAAACAAACTAAATACTGGACTTAATTTATATTCTAGTTACAACGATAGTGTTAAGAAATTAAAGGCTATATATGACAGTTATAAGTTAGAAGGATTATTAACTTTAGATTTAGAATTAGAAACTAAACAATTTTTTAATGTTACCTTTAATTATCCTGACAATACCTTTTCATATGAAGAAATTTATACAATAGAAAATATAGATATTATTAAATTAAAATTATTTAAAAGAATAATAGAAATAGATGGTAATAAAAAACATTTAAAAGTTATTGATAATATTTTTAACTTAATTGATAACAAAACCTATACTGATTTTGAATATATCGATAAAAACACATTGACACAAACAATATACAGAAACAATCTTAAAGAATTAAATATCAACGAAGAAATAAATAAAAACTTTTTATTAGATATAATTATGTATAAAATTAGATATTATGATTACAGAAATACAACAAACATGCTATAATAAAATTATATGAATATTGTTTATTAAATAATATTTCATTTTGCTGTCTTGGCTCAGTAGGTAGAGCACTTGCTTGGTAAGTAAGAGGCCATGGGTTCGAATCCCATAGTCAGCACCATTTTTACACATTTAGGACAGCTGGCCGAGTGGTTTAAGGCGCACGCTTGGAAAGCGTGTGTAGGGTAAAACCTACCGTGGGTTCAAATCCCACGCTGTCCACCACATTTAGAAACACACTTTTTCTCACCTTAATTACGTTATAATACCTTTGCATTAAAAAAAGGATATTATAAATGAAAAATAAAACATTATTAAAATTGTCTTTATTGACTCTTAATTTAGCCGCCGTTGCAAACGCTATTGATTTTAAACATAGCGTCAATTTAAGCCCTACTTATTTAGATATAGATGAGAGTAATCACACTGATTCAGAAACTAGATATGGCGCCACTTTATCTTTTGAAAGCGCAACACCTATTATTCAAGATTTGAATCTTTTACTTGGTTGGGGAATTGATTTTTTAAATCAAAGTGGAAATATTTATTTCTTAAACACAGGATTATCATATAATTTTTACAAAAAGAATCAAATTAAATTTTTAGCTTCTTATAATTTAAAAAATGATGCAGATTATCAAGAATATGGAACAGATAATGGATTAGGATATGAAGTTATTTTATTAACGCCTTTATATGAAAAAAATTATAAAGAAGATATTAATTTGTTTATAAGTGCAAAAAGGTTAAACCTCACAACAGGTCTTTCACGAACTATGAATAGATATTTAATCGGATTAAATGCACCTTTTTAAATTTAGTGAAATTTAAAATAAATCAAAGGAAATAAAAATGAACATATGGGATAAAACCGAGATAGAATATGGAAAGAAAAGTATAGATGAATTATACGAAACAAAAAACCATGTTCCTATTAAAATAATTACGACCAATGAGCTAATAAAAAAAGAAATTATTAAATATATAGTAGATAAAACAAGTTATTATAGAACAGATTTTTCAGTTGAAGATTTTATGTATGGACGTAAAGATAACGCAAAAATATATAAATTATATACAAATAGAGAATTAATAAAAGCCTACAAAGAATCAAAAAAAGATGCTTTATCTCATAAGACTAATACACAAAACATAATATTAGCAAATACAATAACAGTGAACCTTAAATATTTAACAAAAATACATTTAAGAAGAGTTACAGGCTGGAATACTGGAATGTTAGCAATTTAAAATGAAAAAAATTAATTGTAGAAAATGTATCCACTACTTTGTCACTTGGAAACCATTAAAACCACATGGTTGTAAAGTTTATGGTTTTGAGGCTAAACAAATACCTTCTATGGTTGTATTTAGTAGTTCTGGATTAGCATGTCAAAGCTATGAAGAAAAACCAAGTAGAAAATAGTTTCTATTTATATATTCTTTTAGGTGTCTTGCAGTCATTTGCTTTTATTTCAAAAGACTCATTAGTGAATTCGTCAAAATAATATACTATATATCTATTTTTTAAAATAGATTTTAACTCTATTGAAATTTCATAACCTAACTGTAAAAAATTTTTCAATGTTACATTTATATAAAAATCACGCTCGCCTGACTTACCATATTTTTCAGAGTATTTAGTAGTTTCATCTGTTTTAGGGTTAAACATTGTAAAGCGCCTTTTATGTCTAAAACGACCACTCGCTTTAAAACTATTACTAAAAATATATTTTTCAGCTTTATCATTATAATTATTATAACTATGCATAAGTATTTCATACATCTCTTGCCACATATCTAATTTTCCTTTTAAATAATGTGTGCTTTTTGGTAAAGAGGTTATATCTATACTAGAGCCATTTCTCCATATACCTGTGGCGCAATAATCACCCATTATAGATACGGTAGTTTTAGCTGTTTTTTTTGACATTATCTCGCTAACCCAAAATTATTTAGCTTACGACAAAGTTCTGCTTCAAAAGGACTAAATTCCATTTCACTAAAATCTTTTAAATCCTTAAATATATCCATAGCTAAAATTCCTTCTGTTTCAAATGAGTTTAAAGTTTCCGTTAATTCAACTATATGAAAAACCATATCTTTAGTTTCAGGATTATTATTATTCGTACCTGGTTTCATTATATGCTTCATTGGATTAGAAAATCTAATAGAACGACTACGTAGAAGCTTAGATACCTCATATATCTTCGGTGGCAAAACCATAGCTATATTAGTCATTAAACCGTCCATAGCATCCGCTGATTCATTAAATTTAGCATATGGATATGGATTATTACTATTATTTATAAAATTATAAACTTCATTCATACTATACAAATCACCTGCATTTAAACAAATCATTGTTTTATGGTTTTGTGACCAATCAAATAATTGCGTAAAAAGCTCGTCAGGAACAGCATCTTCATCTGTTTGTGGAACGTATTTATTAAATAATTCCATTTGACCATGTGCTGATTGAATACCTTGTTGTATAGAAGATAAATACATATTTCCAAAGTGATAACATCTCATATTGTTTCCTTTTATTTTTTCAAATTATATCTAACATAAACTTTATTTATTATTAATCTATTGATTCAACATTTTATCAAACGCGTCCGTAGTAACCCTATTATTTGATAATATTTTCTTTAGTTTTGCTTTACTATCTTTAGGTAATAGATTATTATCTTCATAATGTTCCAAAATAATTTCCATATCCTGCTCAGTATATAACAATGATATATACTCACTTTCTATAATATTTTTATTATAGAAAATTAAACTTTTGACTTCTGCTGATATATTTTTTGTCGTTAATATCAAAGAAAGCACGTCTATATGTATCGCTTCTTTTTTAATTACACTTCGTAACAATGCGTCCATATATTCACTTTTAGTTTCTTTTCGCAATAAATAATTTAAAATCTCAATAATATTTTTTGTTTCTATATGGTTATTTAATAACAATCCGCTATACAATTTAAAAGAACCAGAAGAAAATAAATTCTCTTCATTATTTAAAATCTCTTTATTCTTTGCTTTTTGGAATACATACATTAACTTAGAATTGTCTTTTAATATTTTATTTTTAATAATACAACCCATATTATCTTCATAATATATAATACGTTCTTCTAATAATGATTTTATCAATACCCAATCTTTAGAATAAGTTAGGATATCTTCTACTAAAAACCTATCTTCACGTATAGTGTTGCTTTCAGATATACTTACATAGTTACCTGAGCTATAAGGTCTTAATTCATCTGATAAATCAGAAGTTAATTCGTGAATTATACCCGTTCTATTATCTTTAAATAAAGTGCTATCTTCTTCTAATAATTCAGTTTTATCAACAGCTTCATTATATTCTCTAAAGGTATATATTTTTCTATCTATAAAGTAATTTGTGTCTATAACATCACTTATCAAATCTTTTATAAGTAACAAACCCATAATACTATACGAACTATAAGATATATCTGCCATATAATTAATATGTGACCTGAACGTATTATCACCTAAACATAATATATTTAAAGAAGTAAAATTAGATTTGTCTATATTATTATTATCCAAACCATTCTTTATATCTGTAATAACATTTTTAGATTTAAAATTTAGCTCATCTTCATTACCACTTAACATAAATAAATTGATGCAGTTTTCTGTTTGTTTATCTGACAATAAATTAGTAGTAATATTACCAACAGGTACAGAATATAATTCATAATCTATGTTTAATTCATCTAATAGTTTTAGTTGTTCAAAAAACTCTGTTTCAAATTCTTCTAAAAAATCTGAATTTTCATAATATAAGTTAAATGACAACGGTAAATCAGCATCGTAATTAAAACCCGGGACCAACATTCTTTCTATTTGAAATTTCGGTTTATCTTTATTAGATAATAAATAATGCTTAATATATTTATTCACTACATCAGTAGTTATTATGCCATTAGGTTTATTAACAGGAATATACATATTATCATTTGATTTTTTTTCTTTCTTATCTAAAAATAGTTTATATTTCTCCTTAATATCATCTATATTTAATTCGTCTTTATTTATAATTACAGATTTATATTTATTTATTAAATCACTATAAAATTCAAATGTGACTTCACCTATACGCTCAACCTCACCGTCATTATATAGATATTCTCTTTTACTTTCACCTATAGATAAATTTTTCAAAGGCTTATTTTCACCTATACTTATATCATTGAAATAATTCATTGTACTTATATTATTACTTTGGAGGGAAATCTTATTTTTACAATTATCTAATATAGTCATAACAGCTGTTTGATTATATGAATGCGACAATAAAGAATCCAACGACTGAGTTGCGAAGAATTGCATATTTAAAAATTCACGTGATTTATCTAACCAATCGTTATCTTCTGTTTCTATTATGATGTTTTGATATTCGTCTATCATTCTAAAAGTTCTTTGTTGTCTTTTTGAAGACATAATATCTTCTTTTATTTTAACATTGATAATATTAGTGACTAGCTTGTATAAATTAACGTCTTCATTATTTAAAAATCTTAAAGTTATAATTTTTTTATCTTCATAATATAATTTATTAAAATCCAATGTAAAATCAGTATTATTTACGTTAGAAAACTTAATTATATTATGTGGAAGCATAAACGGCTTTAATCTTGTTCTTATTTGTCCTATTGTCCATTGTAATTGCTCTAATCTTGTTTTATCTGTTTCTTCTTCTACATCTAATTCAGTTCTTTCATCTTCATCTGTTTCAAATTGCTTATAATTTATTAAATGAAAATGGTTAGTTTCTATGATTGTAGATAATTCCTCAAATTCATCTTTATATAAGTGTTTATTCTTTATATAAAGAAAATATAAAAAATTGGCTTGTTCTTCTTCTGTTATAATTTTAGCAAGTATATATAAGGTAGGTTTTTCTACTATATTATGTTCATATAATGTGTAATACATTTTTGATATATCTTGAAAAATTGATATTCCATTCTCAAACCAATAATCTTCTTTTAGTCCCGACACATTTAAAGAACGAATAGCTGTTATTAAAGATTCTAATGAAAGACCATTTATTATATTTATATTATCAGCAGTTTTGTGATTACCTATTTCTAAAATATTATTTTTATTATATTTTTCCGAAATCATATATAAATTATCTGTAAAATTATTTTTGACGTCAACTACCAAACCAGGTATATCTTCCTGGATTAAATAATCTAAAATAGGCAATAATATAGATTTTGTTTTCCCTGAACCAGTAGCACCAAATATAATAGTGTTTTTATCAAAATTATCGGTATTTAATTTCAAACCATTAGTGTCAAAATTACTTTTTAGTTCTTTATCTGCATTACGCTGTAAACTAAATAATCTAGTATTTTTTTCTTGCATTATTTTACCTTTATTTATTTTTTTTATGATTGATAATACTAATACTTTCCTTTAGTAAACCTTATACTAACTTCTTTTTTGTTTTTAGGAATATTTAAGGTATGTAATGCTATAATATATTTACAAAAAAAAGGATTTAAATATGAGCAAATCAACAGCAATCAGTGTTACAACAGAGAGTAGTGACCATTATTTATTTTTAGAACCACGCGAATTAAATCGTGATACACTTATTGAAGTTTTAAAAAATGAATTAGGGGATGAATTTAACTGGATTAGTGATTTTACAATTGAATCATCTGGATACGATTTTCCGGAAAAAGATGAATCGGAAGCTTGGGATATTGTCCAAGAACATTTCGGCGAAGAGTGTTAAAACATTCTTCGTTAATAATAAACTATCGTTTTATACCTTTTTCATACCCCATTAAGAAGCCTATACCCACTCCAACTAATAACATAATAAAAGAAGTCATTAATGTATTTCTAATACCTTCATCAACAAACGCTAAACCTATAATAACCAAGAATTGCAATATTCCGAAAGTCACACCTGCAAAAAATAACAATTTTAAAATTTTTAAAACCACAACTTCTTTGTTTATTTTTTTTAATCTATATGAGAACATCTTTATACCTTAATATTTTAAATTTTTATATATCCAACTTAATATCATATCAATATTAAACTTATAAGATGATTAAAATTATCGAGATATAGCGAAACCTATTCCAAAAGAAGAAAATTTCCTATCATAATCTATGATACTTTCACCGTAACCGTGAAAAACTTCTGTGTAAAACAATAAATTTTTCTTTTTAACTAATGGATATGTAAAATGTAATTTTATCGCACCGCTATCTGATATATTACCAGTATATTTTCTAATGCATAATTAGTCTTATATGCTTTAAAATTTATTTTTCCTAATTTCCAATTAGATAAAGTAGAATGGTTGTTTTCTTTAAGATTAACATTTTTTAGTTTCAAATATTCTACATTTTCTTTTTTCATATCCACTAAACTTGATATATCAGTTAAAGTAGAAGCAAATAAGGAATATCCACATATAACACTACCCATTACTAATTTAATCGCTTTATCTTTATATTCCATATCCAACCTTTTAATATACTCTTTTATAAGTATTATAATATTTCTTAATTAAATGTAAACAAATATTCTTTTTTCGTATCTTTAAGGAAATAAAAAGTGGAAGTTTTATTTAAAAGAAGAAGCACCTGATTTGATTTTTTAATATCTTCCGGTATATTTAAAATATTAGATTTAATTTTAATGTCCGTATAAGTTATTTCATTCTCTTTTAAGAATAATTCTGCATATTCCATAGACTCTTTCGTTCTACAATCTAAAACCAAAACATCTTCTTTTATCATCTTTAATAATTTCTTTTTTTCTTCTTCTAATGATTTTGTAATCAAAGATTGATTAGATAATATTATTTTCGCTTGTTCTTTTAATACTTCATATTTTAATATTTTTGAATTCTCATGCGTATATGGTATATCTAATAGTTTTAAAACTTTTAAGTAAAACATTCTATCTTCTAATATAAGTTCAATATATTTAAATCCCTTATATGCCCTTAAAACTTGATTTTTAGACTTATTTAAGTAAGTGTTGATACTTTCTTCTGGTAAATCAAAATAATGCTTTAAACCACGTATATTCACAATATTAGACATTCTATTTATTCCTATACCTTTTGCACTACCAAGAGCCGCAAGTATTTCACCCGACTTATATTTATCTCGTCTAATTTTATCTTCTTGTAAATACCTAGATTTCATTATATATGCTATATATTCAGATTGTTGTTTTTTAGATAATATTTTTTCAAATAATAATTCGATATCCATTTTTTCAATTTTACTACTGCCTTTAAAACCTCGTTTCATTTCTAAGTATTCGTTGTATGATATAAAAGACTTAAATACCACATAATCTACTTTTTGCTTTTTTGCTCTTTTTAAAAATTTTAATTTTGTAGATGTTATTTCAATTAAACCAACTATATCTGGAATATCCATTTTCTTTATTTTTTCTATTTTTGAAGTATGTGCAGCAATATAAACATAATTAGAATATAACAAATATTGTTTTATCTGTTCTTCTAATCTTTCAACCGTATCTACTTCACTTTTTATTTCTATACTAGTAATATTTTTATCTAAAGCTAAATAATCTACTCTTCTATCTCCAAGAGTTACTTCTGGTATAATTATAGCTTCAGTATGTTTCTTCAAAAGCCATTCATATATAAGTTTTTTAGAATCTGTTTCATCAACTATACTATTATCTTTTGATTTTTTAGAAATACGCTTTTTATGTTTAAATATTTTATTTTTACCTGTATATAAAACGAGTAATTCTTCTATTGATACTGGTTTTATAGTATGTAAATCCATTTTATTACCATAAGAATCAAAATTTTGTAAATAAATTTTATTCTCTTCTTTATTTTTATAAATCTGTACTATGTTACTATCATATTTACTTGTTTTATCCTTGTAATGATATGATTCTCTTCGTTTGCTTAAAACATAATCATCTTCTATTATTTCAAGTAATTCAGATAATGTAATATTCGATTTTAATTCAGTTGCCAAAATTTATCCGTTTTTATAGTTAATTTTTATTTTAATTACGTTATAACTATTTCTAGCTTAATGGTAGATTAAATAGATACGTTATAATATAATAAATAAACAAAACAAGGAAAATTATGATTAGCAAACCAGTAATAGACTTTACGCAACTTAAAGAAGTCGGGATAAGTTACGAAACAAGTACCGGTCGATATATTTTATCAATTAGATATTTAGATGATTCTAAATATAGTTATGCACAAAAAAACTATTTCGAAGATGATATAGACAATTGTGTGGTTCAATTAAATGATATATTAAAATATTTAAAAATCGAAGGTGCGTCCGTATCTTCTTTTAACTTTGTTGATAATCCACAAACTAACGTTCAAGAATTAAGCGATAAAAGTATAGAAAAAATAGTTAAAGCCGCCGGCGGAACTTTTCTTAAAGAAACACACAATATCAATTCATATGAAGATTTAGAGGTTGTTGCGCCTGACGTATATAAAGTTAAAGGTAGAAACACTTTTTTTGAGAAAATTAATAATAAATATGTAATACTTTTTACTGTTAAACGAACAGGTAAAGTAGAACTTAGTAAAGATATAGGATTTAGCGATGAAAGTCAAGGATTAGGGAAAAACACATATAATATAAAATCATTATTAGTTGGAGACAATAAAGATATGATTACCACTATGATTATTGAAGATAATAAAGGTAATATCTCTTATATCAACCCTACCGATGAAAAAGTAATTGATTTTACATTAGACTCAAAAGATAAAAAAGACAATAATAACCAAGCAAATATAAAAAAATAAGTTTATTTTTATTTGGTAAAAGGCGATTTTTTGTCGTTTTTATAATATTTTAAGCTCCTTTTAATCACACTTAAAGTATCATATTTTCTATAAAGTTTAAAGGAAAATATTATGAGTAAAAAACCAATTAGAGTATATCCTGGCTCATTTGACCCAATTACAGTTGGACATATTGACATTATTAAAAGAGCTTCTACTCAGTTCCCAGATTCAAAAATTCATATTGTTATAGCAAATAACAGAGATAAAAAACATATGTTTTCAATCAATGAGAGAATACAACAAGTATCAGATTCAATCAAAGAAAAAGGTATTGAAAATATTAAAGTAGTTGCCTTTGAAGGTATTATCTCTAATTATCTTAATGATGTTAATGCTATCACCATTATACGTGGTATTCGTAATTACACAGATTTTGAATATGAAAAAAGTCTAGAAACCTTTACTAGAAAAACTTCTAATGTAGAAACTATTTATCTTTCTGCTAACCCTGAACATTCTTCTATTTCTTCTTCTAATGTAAGAAACTTTGTTACAACAGGATTTGATGAAGCGATTAAAGGTTTTGTTAGTCCAAGCGTATATGATAGAATTATTAATAAAAAACACCTTTTACGTGAGGCCAAATAATGAAAATTGAAATTTTAGGTAACGGTGGAGCTTTTAGTAAAACTTCTACTTCTTATTTAGTAAATGACAATATCATGGTTGATTGTGGTGAAGCTACTATTAAAACCTTAATTACAGATTTTGCAAGTCCAGTTTTAGACAAAATAGAACATTTATTTATTACTCATACACACAGTGACCACATCAATGGATTAGAGCAATTTCTATATTATCGTTTAATAAAAAATATGTTTAAAGGAATTGACAATCTAACAATTTATGGGACACCAGAAGTTTTAGAGCATTATAAAAATCTTGCTTTCTCAAAAGACCCTTTAAATAACGGTGTTTATATACAACCTTTTAAATTCGTTGTTTTACCTTGGAAAGGGACTTCTAGTAATATTATAGACGATAAATTGCATATCACAAGTATTAAAGCGGACCATATGAACAAAACACTACCAGGTGTTAGTTTAGTCGTTGTAGATAGATATGATTTAGGGAAAAAATTTATTATTACAGGCGATATGGATACTATAAATCAAACTATTTATCCAGATTTAATAAAAAAAGATACATACCTGTTTCATGATATGGGTTGGACCGGATTACCTGATGTAGATAATAAATATAAATTTCATCCAACCGAAAAAGAAGTATTTGACTATTATGGAGAAAATTCTAACATTTTTGGAATACACACTGATACTGAATTAGTGCATTATAAGAAAGCAGAAATAGGGCTAACTATCGAAGTTTAAATGATAATTTGACTTTTTAAGCAAGGTACAAGTATTCTTCTAGTATCATTCATTTATCTAAAAAAACAAAAAGGTATATTAAATGCTACAAAAATCACAAGTTATTCAAATTCCATTATCAAGTTTAGTAACGCAAACAAAAAAATTCTTCTTTTTCACAGGGGCTGACAACAGTTAAAGTTTAAATTATGCAAACTTATACAATAATATACTTTTAAGGAGTATATTATGAAACTTTTAAACAATTCTGAAATATTTATTAGTATTGCTGAAACGGCTGAAATTT
>Ga0256827_10000833_pt1 | contig 19415 bp, 15 predicted proteins | sample CV84metaG_FD_185977 | JGI IMG/M metagenome (GOLD analysis project Ga0256827, IMG submission 185977) | Hydrothermal vent microbial communities from East Pacific Rise, Pacific Ocean - CV84 | ecosystem: Environmental > Aquatic > Marine > Hydrothermal vents | place: Pacific Ocean: East Pacific Rise... | reverse complement strand
CCTTAGGTGCAACCGCCCCTATCGCTGCAGTTGCTCTCGGAGCCAAGGTGATAGAGAAACATTTTATACTTGATAAGTCTATTGGTGGAGCTGATGCGGACTTTTCTATGGACAGAAAGGAGTTTGCTTCTATGGTAGAGGCGATTAGAGATACAGAAAAACTTCTGGGTAAAATCGATTATACTATGACGGAGAAAAAGAAAAAATCCCGCCGGTTCTCACGAAGTCTGTATGTGGCAAAGGAGATCAAACGAGGAGAGATATTTACTGAAATAAGTATCCGGAGTGTACGACCGGGATTTGGACTACACCCTCGGCATCTGGAAGAGATAATAGGTAAAACTGCACAGAAGGATTATCATCTGGGTGACAGACTAACAATGGAGGATCTATGGCAATAAGACTACTTTATACTTCTACACGAAAGCATACAGACGTGATCATTGAGAGGGCCATTGAAAAAATGGGAGAAGAGATCAAATATGTGTTGCATGTGGGTGATATGGATGCTGATATCAAGGCAACCTCCATGACACGCATGAACATGAAAACCCCCAAAGGGGAAGAACATATTATGGCAGACAAATCGTTCAAAGGATTTCTTTTCACGATAGCCAATCAACAAGACTTTGAGAAAAATGCATCTTTGTTTATTGATCATCTTTATAGGCTGGATGATAAATTTCGCTATAAATCCCATAATCTTACTACCATGTATGACTATCTGGACTACTACCATATACTGTATGATATTATGGCAACCAAGATCATTGAAAACAAAATCACACATATACTCTTTACCAATGTACCCCATCTCGGCTTTGATACCATCTGCTACCAGATAGCCAAATCACTTGGACTTCAAACTATTATCATGACGCAAGCACACTTTCCCAATTACTTTTTCTCCATGTTTGATGTAGAGGATTATGGAAAAGTACCTCATGACTATGAAAAAGCTTTTACCCCCACCAGAATAGAGCAGAATGCCCCCACTGATCTGTTTTATATGAAAAAGATCAAGCAGGAGGCGGGAAAGACGGGGAGAATCTCTTTGAAAGCTATGGTTCATCTGGTGGCTTTCCTGATAAGGAAACGACCCAGTTACCTATGGCATTGGACAAAGCTCTACAACTTGCTTAAGAGAACAGTAGCCATATACGGAGAACTTCCAGACTGGAGAGATCCCTTTGCTACCTATTTTCATGAAGACCATCTGGCTTATTTTGAGCATATTCTTCAGTATGAGGAGAGTAGTTATGATTTGGATGTACCCTTTGTCTATTTTCCTCTGCATATGCAGCCGGAGATGACTACTGCTTCACTGGGAGATGCCTTCCGGGATCAGGCTTTGGCGATAGAGTGCCTGGCAGACATGCTACCAGAAGGGGTCAAGATCTATGTCAAAGAGAATCCGAAACAAGGGGCATATATGCGAGGCCCTCTCTTTTTTCACAGACTCAAGCGTATCCCCAGTGTGGTAATCCTTCCTTCCTTTGCCAATACCCATGCATTGACGGATCATGCCCAGTTCATCGCTACAATTACTGGAACTGTCGGATGGGAAGCACTCCAAAAGGGGAAGAAAGTACTGACATTTGGCCGTGCATGGTACCACTCGTTTCCTGGTGTATTTCACTATGATTCATCACTTAGGTACAGAGAGATACTCTCTTTTGACCTTGTGCATACTGATCTGGAGCTTGCACTTGGTAAACTACTCAGTAGATCCCATCAAGGAGTAATAGACAAGGGATATATTGAGATTGTAGAGATGTTTGATAAAGAAAAAAATATTGAGACAAGTGCGGATACTATAGTAGGATTGCTTAGAGGAGAGATTGAGCCGACATTTGCCATATAGGGAAATGATCAGTCCACTGGTCTATAGTTCTTCTCTTTATCTGCTTTTACTTTGGCTTGCTTTTTCTTCTCTTCCATCTGAATCGCATCCCTCAGCTCTTCTTCGTTGTCAAAGCGGGCGCCGTCTATGAATTTGGACTGATCGTCGAACTGCCCGGTACGGATGCCCCAGATGAGGGCTGCAAGTCCCAGGGCTCCAAGGAAGGTAGAGATACCTATCATCATCGTTATGATCGATCCACTCATGTTTTTCTCCTCAATTTGATTCTGCTTGAGTTGGCCACTACTATCAGTGAGCTAAGGCTCATAGATAGAGCTGCGATCAGTGGGGTGACATAGCCTGCGACTGCCAGAGGTACTGTGACGATATTGTACAGGATAGAGAAGCCAAGATTTTGTTTGACTGTTTTAAAGGTAGTCTGACTGATCTCAAAGGCATCTGCTAGGCGCTCCAGACTATCATCGAGAAGCACTACATCGCTTACCTCTATGGCGATGTCTGCACCACTGCCCATGGCACAGGCGATGTCACTTTTGGCTAGGGCGATGGCATCATTGATCCCGTCTCCTGCCATAACCACGATCTCTCCCTCTTTATGAAATTTGTCAATCAAAGATGCTTTGTCTGTGGGTAACAGAGAGTGGTAGACTACCTCTATCCCGACACTGGTGGCGATGCCGTGTGCACTTGCCTCATGGTCACCGGTAAGCATGACGATTTTGAGCCCTTGTGCCTGAAGTGCCTGGATCGTCTCTTTCGCAGCTTTTTTGATACGATCTTGTAGCTCGATAGTGGCAGTGATCTTTCCTCCCTGTGCAAAGAGAAAGAGAGTATGTTCACTTCGGAAATCTGACTCTATGCCCAGCGAGTGCATCAAAGAGGCATTACCGCCTGCCAGTGACTGTGCTTTGCTTTTGGCTGTGATACCTTTGGCATCGATACTTTTGATATCGGTAAGAGTGGGTATGGTAAGGTCAGGATAGGTGGCGTGCAACTTCTCTTGTATGCCTTGGCTTACAGGGTGGTTGGAGCTCTGTACCAGTGCCAGCAGGAGGCCAGGGTCAAAGCCCTCTTGGGTATGTAGGTGGATGACGCTGGGCTTGCCTTCAGTGATGGTGCCGGTCTTGTCTAGTGCCAAAAGGGTACTTTTGGCCATGGTTTCCAGCATGCGGGATTCTTTAAAGAGAATACCGCGTTTGGCAGCACGCGAAACTCCGATGAGGGTGGCCATGGGGGTTGCCAGGCCCAGGGCACAGGGGCAGGCGATGACGATGACGGCGATCGCAGTGATTAGAGCAGTTTCAAAGGAACCACTGTGCCACTGCCAAAAGGCATACGTTGCCAGAGCAATACTTAAAATGGTCAGGGAAAAGTATCCGGAGATAGTATTGGCCAGCTGTTCTATATAAGGTTTTTTGGTAATGGAGTCACTGAGCATCTCAGTGATCGTATGGAGGAGTGACTCCTCTGCGCGCTTGGTGACACGGTAGCGAATCACCGAATCCAGACAGATCGTGCCACTGAGTATAGCATCCGAGGCCTTTTTATGCACAGGTTCGTTCTCTCCAGTCAGAGAGCTTTCATCGAATGCAGCTGCACCATTTTCCAAAATACCATCTATGGCTACCTTTTCTCCGGGTTTGAGTTCGATGATATCACCGATCTCTATATTTTCGATAGAGACCAGAGCCTTTTCGCCCTCTTTGATAACGGTGGCTTCCGTGGGCATGGTACCGATGATCTTATCCAATGTATCGCTGGCCTGTTTTTTGCTCAGTACCTCCAGGTACTTGCCCACGAGGATGAAAGTGATGATCATCGTCACCGAATCGAAGTAAACCTCTCCATGCTCCGTGATCATGGCATAGATCGAATAGAGGTAGGCGAGTGATGCACCTGTGGCAACCAGTAGATCCATATTGACAAAACGGTTCTTGAGCCCATAGTAGGCACCCCGGAAAAAGATCCATCCGCTATAAAAGAGCGTTGGTGTGGCAAGAACAAACTCAGCGATAGTCAGAATATTTTTATGCCCTTTTTCAATCCCGGAGAAATAGCCTGCATACTGTGCGATAGCCAGCCACATGATATTCATGGTCGCAAAAACGCCTACAAGGATACGGGTATAGTAGTCATTGCGCGTTTTGATGTTGCGTTCCTCTTGTAAGGAGGCATCATAAGGGTAGGCGTTGTAGCCGATGGAGCGGATCTTCTCTATGATCTGAGAGAGCTTGATCACCTCTTCATCCCAGACCACCTTGGCTTTGTTGTTGGAGTAGTTGATGGTGGCTTCTATGATACCTTCTGTCTGGTGCAACACCTTCTCGTTGAGCCAAACACAGGCAGAGCAGTGGATACCTTCGATGATGAGGCTGATTTCGTTGAGCCCGTCACTATTGGTTTTGATATATTTATTTTTGAACCCCTCTAGATCAAAGCGGCTCAGATCATCATCACTTTGGGTGGCGGGATGCAGGGTTTGGTTGCCAAGTTTTTCATAAAAGGTATCAAGTCCTTCATCCTGAAGGAGATGATAGACACCTTCACATCCTTTGCAGCAAAAATAAAGGGTTTCTTCTTGGTGCTTTTCGGTGATCATGACAGATTCATCAAATGTGAGATGACAATGAGTGCATGCAACGTGTGCCAAAGAGTGCTCCGGAGTTAAAGTAATGTATTCTATCTAAAAAAATGTAAGAGAAAATAAAAGGTACTGCCAGATAGCGGAAACCAATGAATTCTTAAACTTTATAGGAGTACAATTTCACAACTTTTTAGTAACCAAAGGATAGGAGAATGAATACAGATAGCAATGATAAGGCACTAGAGTATCATATAGGGGGTAAAATCGCTATAGAGGTAACCAAACCATGTGACACACAGCAGGATCTTGCATTGGCATATACACCAGGTGTGGCAGTGCCTTGTTTAGAGATTGCCAAGGATGAAGATTTGGCATATAAATATACAAACAAGAGTAATCTGGTCGCTGTCATTTCTGATGGTTCTGCTGTACTTGGTCTGGGAGATATCGGTGCGATAGCCGGTAAGCCAGTGATGGAAGGCAAATCAGTACTCTTCAAAAAGTTTGCCGATGTAGATGCTTTTGATATCGAAATGGATGTGCACGAGATTGATGAGATCGTAGCTGCTACTGCTGCCATTGCACCTACATTTGGTGGGATAAATCTGGAGGATATTAAGGCACCCAAATGTTTTGAGATCGAAAGAAGGCTTCAGGAGATGCTGGATATTCCTGTGTTTCATGATGATCAGCACGGTACAGCGATCATTACTTCCGCGGCATTGCTTAATGCGGTTGAATTGACAGATAAAAAAATTGAAGAGGTTCGGGTAGTGATCAGCGGTGCAGGTGCAGCAGGATTGGCTTGTGCCCGCATGTATCGTGATTTGGGAGTAAAGCATCTCTATATATGTGACTCCAGAGGAGTGATTCGAACCAGTAGGAGTGATCTAAACAAATATAAGCAAGAGTTTGCAGTAGAGACAGCATATGAGACGCTTTCTGATGTGATTGCGGGTGCGGATATGTTCTTGGGTCTAAGCAAGGCAGGTGCACTGACCAAAGAGATGGTTGCTACGATGGCAGATCACCCCGTCATATTTGCTTTGGCAAACCCTGTGCCAGAGATATTGCCAGAGGAGATAGCTCAGGTGAGGGATGATGCGATCATAGGTACAGGAAGAAGTGACTACCCCAATCAGGTTAACAACGTGCTAGGATTTCCTTTTATCTTCAGAGGTGCATTGGATGTAAGAGCACGAAAAATCACTGAAAATATGAAGATGGCTGCTGCCAAAGCTTTGGCTACACTCGCCAAAGAGCCTGTACCTTACTATGTCAAGGCAGCCTATCATATGGATGAGATTGTATATGGTAAAAAACATATTATCCCACTACCATTTAACAAAGAGGTACTTATCTGGGTGGCTTCCGCTGTCGCACAACAGGCAGTAGAGGATGGGGTTGCCAGAGTAGAGTCTTTTGACTATACTGAGTATCGTACACATCTGCGTGAACTAGTGTATAAAACGCAGAAACATCCAGCCTAGAGAGAGAAGAGTGTTTCAATACCAAGCAGAATGACTGCACTAAGCAGTCCACCTGCGATACCGGCGAGAATATCATCTCCCATTACACCAAGCCCCCCATTGAAGTCCCTGTCAATCTTGCCAATTGTAGAGGGTTTCCAGATATCAAAAAGTCTAAACGTTAAGAAACTGAGTACGATCGCACTGAGCTCAGCATAAGGGAAAGAGACACTGATAGCTGTAGAGATAGCGATCATCAGTGAGAGCCATATACCTACAGCTTCGTCAATGACAATTTGCTGGTGGTCATGGATACCTGTAGCTCTCTCATATTTATTGACCTCAAAGATACCAACAATACTGACCACAATGGTGACCAAAAACAGTGTCTGCATCCCTAGATAGTAGAGGATTACAAGCCCCACAGGAAGTGCTGCCAGTGTGCCTATGGTACCTGGTGCCTTGGGGCTGAGCCCTGCACCAAAAAAAGTGAGAAAAAGTTTTTGTACTGTCATAAGATGGTTTCCTTAGGTGAGTGAACTGGTACTGTGAAGCTTGATGAGATTGGCATAAAACTGCTCTTCGCTCTGCTGCTCAATCAACCCGGTACCGGGCATCAGGGAGTAGTAAAGCTCCTGGAGATTGTCAAAACGGTTGGGAAACAGTGCTGCTAGGATACTGGCAGATATCTCTTTACGAACCAATAGTGCAGGGGGAACCAGCCCACTCTGTATGAGCTTCAGGATGGAATCAGAATGGTAATGAACATGGTGATGTTGTCCGTGAGGGCAGGTCTTGGTGTTGACCAGTGTTTTGCAGATATCACAGTAGACATACTCATCGAAGATCTTGATATTGATATCAATATTTTTGCATTCATCAAAAACAGAGCTGAGTACATTTTGGTTGTAGTAGAGGCCCAAACCCCCGTGATTTTCACCAATAACCAGCTGATCACAGCCGTAGTTTGCAGCCAACAGGGCATCGAGTATGAGTTCATTGTAGCCAGCGAAGATATAGGTATTTTCAAAAGGGATGATCAACACTTTGTTTCTGGCCAAGAAAGTATCTACAAAAGTCTTCAGCGCAGTATACCTGATCTCATACTGCAATCCTTCTTCCGTAAATGGTTTGCGCAGGAAGATGACCAGTAGATCATTCTCATCCAGCACCCTTCGGATCATTCGTTCATGGACGCGGTTCAGAGGGTTGGCAGAGAGTACCATAGAAGAGACCCTATGTGCCCCGGTTTTTTGTACCATGTTCTCTATACGGTTACGGTTGCCTGCTATGATCGGATAGGCGACGTGATACTTCCCGGAGATAGCGATATTTCCCATACGCATCAGTGTATTTTTGACTCCAGGGTGTGAGGTATCTGTGGTGCCGTATATTTGACGTAACCTTTCGTTGGGATCGATCTCAAAGGTTTCATCCACGAGAAGTTCACCCACCTGCTTATCATCACAGATCAGGTCAATGGTTTCACCTTTTTTGACAGAGAGTAGTACCGCTTTGTTTTCCTCTCCGTTTGGTGCAAGTATAAAAGAAAAGGGGAAGGGTACCCCCTTATATGTTTTTGTCTCGTCTACTGACTGCGCTTCTGTTTGACCCATCAGCCCCTCTACCGGATGGAGCAGTCCTTCCTGAACGAGTGCCAGAGTAGAGAGCGCCTCTGTATCGATATACAGTGTTTTATTTCTTTTTGAAGAGGTCATACTTTTTCCTTTTTTCCCAGAGGCTTTTACGAGAGATTCCTAACTTTTTGGAAAGCTCGGTATCAGGGAATTTGTATTGGAAGTTCTTAACGATATACTGTACATATTCATCGATGGTGAGAACATCATTTTGGTCGTAAAGTTTGCTTCCTGAGTTGACAGTGATCGTCTCAAAAGGAGACTCTATGGTCTCAGAGGTGCAGGCCAAAAGAAAGCGTTTACCCTCCAGTTGCGCATACACTGTCTCCCTGTCATTTTTCTTGAGCTTTTCGAGGTGTATGATATAGCCCATACTGTTCTGTCCCAATGAAGCTATTTTTTCCTGCCAGTACTCCTCCTCCAGAGAGATGAATACCAGGGCACACGCTTTTGTCTTGCTGATATCCAGTGCCAATTTGTCTACTGCCCTCAGGTAGTTGGTTCGGACCATGATGGAGAATGGAAGTTTGTCTGGTTGGCATTGATGATCGATCTCGCACAGAAGATCTTCCAGGTACTCCTCGTAGAACCTGTTTTGCTCTTTGAGGTGCTGAAACTCATTATAATGGTCTATTTTTCTCAACAGTTCTTCTATCATAAAGGGCTTGACGATGTAGTCTTTGGCGCCCTCTTTGAGTGGCTCACCCACCGTATCATTGTTGATATAATTCACCATGAGGATGATGATTTTTTCTTTATTCTTGTTGATGAGCGGGAGGACATTTTGTCCCGGTAGGCTCGTTGACAAGAGATAGATGTCTCCATGGCTTTTCATGGCATCTTTTGCAGACCCGTAGATCTCTACATCAAAATCATATTCACCCAGTTTGCTGGCGATGCTTTGTGCCAAATAGAGCTCATTTTCTACGATAATGACCTTCATAGTACTTCCTTCCAGTTAAAGTATGTTAGTGAGGCTACGGCATGTACGGTAACCCCTTCTTCTCTTCCGACAAAACCTAATTTTTCGGCGGTAGTAGCCTTGATATTTGTTCTGATAGGGGCAATCCCCAAGAGTGAGGCGATATGCTCTCTCATCGCCTGCTTATAGGGCAGTAGTTTTGGGGACTGTGCCAGTATGGTCATGTCTACATTGATGATCTCAAATCCAAATGCTCGGATTTTTTTGACTACCTCTTGGAGCAGAATGGAGGAGTCTGCACCGGCATAGGCCTTATCTGTATCTGGGAAAAGTTCGCCGATATCACCCATGCCGGCAGCTCCCAAAAGTGCATCGATCAGTGCGTGTATCGCGACATCCCCATCACTGTGTGCCTTGAAGCCAAAGGGACTGTCGATGGTGATACCGCATAGTTTCATAGTCTTGTTCTCCTCGAAAGGATGAATATCGATGCCAAAACCTACAAAAGTCTCAGAGGAGGGAGGGGTGAGACAGGGGAGCTTTTTGAGGTCCTCTTGCGTGGTAAGCTTATGTGCTTTAGCAGAACCTTCAACAAAGAGGACCATGCCTCCTACCGCCTTGATCGCTGAGCTTTCATCCGTAAAGCTGTCTGTGCTCTTCAGTGCTTTTTTGAGAAGTGCTGTATCGCTGAGCTGAGGTGTTTGGATTATGCGTACCTTATCGCGGTCTACAGGATTTTCATCCAGATAGAGCGTATCTACTGCCTTCAATGAAGGAACGATGCAAGCATCCTCTTTTTTCTTTGCAATAATTCGCTCTACCATCTCTACATCGATACAGCAGCGGGCAATATCGCTGACCAGTACAAAAGGGGTATCAATATGCTCAAGGGCATTGCGTAGAGATGCTTCTCTACTGTTACCTCCAGTTACACAAAGATAGTTTGAAAATTGTTTCATATAGTCTATCTCACTTGGAGAGCACACGATGACACTTTTTGAAAAATTAAAACTATTTTGAAAGCTGTCCGCAACAGCAAGCCACAGAGGCTTCTTGCCCTGATACAGCCATTGTTTTTTGGTAGGTACCCCAAATCGGGATGCACTGCCTGCTGCCAAGAGTACTAAAGTAATATCCTGCACATAAATCCTTTTGGGCAATAGTGATAAAGTGTAACAATCTGTAACGTATTATACACTTACTAAGCTTTTTGGATTCTTTATTACCTGTGTCTATTTTATTTATTAGGAGTGCTTTTATCCTCTTTTAAAGGTTGGAGTGGTATAACTCGGTTACGATATTTAAGTGAAGGATAAATATGACAAACGAAACAGTATTGGAAGCATTGAAAAATGTAACCTATCCCGGCTTCACAAAAGACATTGTGACATTCGGGTTTGTAAAAAATGTAGAGATAGCGGGAGATAAGGTGGCTATAGTCATCGATATCACCTCTTCTGCTGATGAAGTCAAGCAGCAGCTTACTGCAGATGCCACAGTAGAACTTAAAAAACTGGGCTTTGCCGATGTTGAAGTGCGTATCACCGCACCTCAAGCTCCCAAAGAGCATAGCAATACGATGAGTGGTAAAAATATCGCTCCACAGATCAAAAACTTTGTAATGGTCAGTTCAGGCAAGGGGGGTGTAGGTAAATCTACCACTTCTGTCAATATCGCAGTGTCATTGGCGATGCAGGGTAAAAAAGTAGGGCTGTTGGATGCAGATATCTACGGTCCCAATATCCCTCGTATGATGGGTCTGGATGAGCAAAAACCAGAGATCATGGGTAACAAAGTGCAGCCGATGAAAGCCTACGGTGTCGAGGTGATGAGTATGGGTTCACTGATGGAGTCAGGACAGTCGCTACTCTGGAGAGGGGCGATGATCATGAAAGCTATAGAGCAGCTCCTGCGTGATATCCTCTGGTCGGATCTCGATGTCCTCGTGATCGATATGCCTCCAGGAACGGGTGATGCACAGCTGACACTGGCGCAGTCTATCCCTGTAACTGCCGGTATCACAGTAACAACACCACAAGAGGTTTCTTTGGATGACAGTAGACGATCTCTGGATATGTTCGAAAAACTGCATATCCCTACGGCCGGTGTGATCGAGAATATGAGTGGCTTTATCTGTCCTAGTTGTGACACGGAGTCCGATATCTTTGGTATGGGTACGTCAGCAGCCGTAGCAAAGGAGTTCAACACGGATCTCCTTGCACGTATTCCTATTGAGCCGGCAGTGCGTATCGGTGGTGACACAGGTCAGCCTGTAGCTTACTTCAAGACAGACTCTGAGACTGCCAAGCGCTATCAGGAAGCAGCATCTCAACTCTGGACGTTTATCGAAAAGGTCAATGCTGAGGGTGGTGCGGATAATTCAGCGGTGCAGCCGACAACGCCTCCAGGTGTTTCTGCCTGCAGCATGTAATTTTGTCTATTTGGCATCATCTTCCTCCGATGAGAGGATGATGCCGTTTAGTCACTTACTTTAAGTAAGCTCCCGCACTCTACATCCTCCCATCGAAGAAATCTAATACCAACTAAACAAAATTGGAAATATTATTCAAAGTTTTCCTACAAATTAGACTTTTACTAACAGTAAATTCGATACAATACCATTCCACTTTAACTTGGATAGTATAGTCTAAGTTTTTCCTGTCGGGGTGTGGCGCAGTCTGGCTAGCGTGCTACCTTGGGGTGGTAGAGGTCGCAGGTTCAAGTCCTGTCACTCCGACCATTATCTCTTTTTTTATACCAATTCCAATTTATAGTACTTTACGCTACAATTTCCTATATTTTAACAAGGCAACACCATGACCAAAATCGAACAACTCAAAAACCTACTCGAAAACGAGATCATCCAAGACCTAGAAGCAGCCATAGACGAGACCTTCCAAATGGTAGAAAAAGAGAAGACCATCTCCCTCGCAGATCGTGAAGAGCTAGAAGAGATGCAAGAGATGCACCAAGAGTGCCGAGATATCCTTGTAGAGATCGAAGCAGATGAGATGGATGAGGAGGAGGCGGGTGAGCTATTGGCTGAATTGGTGGAGTTGAAGACCGAATAATACTTCTTGATTTATATAAAATTTAACAATACGTAGGGTGCGTTTGCCAACGCACCATTTTGGATATTTTTATCTCATCATTGTTTCGCCGAAAGGCTCTTGAAATGAATATATTAAAGGTGTGTTAGCAAACACACCCTACAAAAAGATAACCCATCTATTACTTGTCTATTTTTTGTGAAGAGTTAATGGTATATATTTTGTATGTATTTTATTCCATAACCATATAAATATGATTATACAAAGTAAAATAAAAATACCTCCAGAGAAAAGATTTAATTTTAGATAATTAAATGCAATCTCTAATGCAAAAAGAATAACGAATATCATCAAAATATTTGCTATGAGCATACTTATAAAAAAAGGAAGAAACTTAGGTCTTATATCTTTGTGACAAATACTACAGGTTTTCGGATTGAGCGATGCCATACCAAAACTATCCCATTTGGAAAAACCTTTTTGATGGCAGTTAGGGCAGATCATTTTTCTCTACTCCACCGTAACACTCTTAGCCAAGTTCCTCGGCATATCCACATCATTTCCCAGTCTCACGGATATCTCTAAAGCCAGCAACTGTGTGGCTACCATCATCTCGAAAAATTCGAGCATGGGATGGTCTGCACATTTGATCTGTATGAAGTCATCAGCAAGCTCAAATGGCTCTGGACTGATAGCCAGGATGGTAGCATCTCTGGCGCTGAGCTCTTCGACATTGGATTTGATCTTGTCATAAAGCAAACTTCTGGGCATGAGGGCAATAGTAAAGAGTTCGCTGTCTGCCAGGGCGATAGGACCATGCTTCATCTCTCCTGCCGGGTAACCCTCGGCATGGAGGTAGCTGATCTCTTTGAGCTTGAGTGCACCTTCGAGTGCAAGAGGATAGAAGATGTCCCGCCCGATAAAGAAAAAGCCATGCCCATGCAGGTAGCGCTTGGAGAGTCGGTGTATCTGCTCATGAAGCTTGTCAGCTACGACCAGTGCTTTGGGGGTCTGGAGCATCGCTTCTATCTCTTTGCTGATCAAGGCATCGGAGATCTCACCTTTCTCCTTGCCTAGATAGAGTGATAGCATCCAGAGTACCATGGTTTGGGTAGCGAAAGCTTTGGTGCTGGCAACACCTTTTTCGATCCCGGCACGGGTGAGGATCGCAACATCACTTTCCCGCACGATAGAGGAGTTGTCTACATTACATATGGACAGTGTCTTGAGACCGGCTTTTTTTGCCATTTTGAGGGCCTCAAGTGTATCGGCTGTTTCACCGCTCTGCGAGATAGTGATAAAGAGAGTTTTTTGGGTTAAAAAGGGCTCTTTGTAGCGAAACTCTGAGGCGATCTCTACATCACAGCGCATTCTCCCGATGCGCTCGAAGAGGTAAGCAGAAGCCAGTGCGGAGTGGTAGCTGGTACCGCAGGCACAGATCTTGATCGCATAGATCCCCTCAAAGAAGCTGGGATCCAACTCATCGAAATGGATACCATGATCTTGCACTCTGCCCATCATGGTTTCACTCATAACGCGACTCTGTTCATAGATCTCTTTTTCCATGAAGAATCTGTAGCCATCTTTTTGAGCCAATGCTTTGTTGGTCGCCAATGCTTGTTTGGTGATCTGTTTTTCGCCATTTTTATCAAAGAGTTTAACCTCTCCCGCCTTGGCGTAGCCGTACTCTCCATCTTCTAGATAGTACACTTCTGTGGCTCTGCCGATTACAGGAGAGTCTGAAGAGGCAAAATAGACATCGTCTCCATCAAAAGCCATGAGCATGGGAGAGCCGTTCTTGGCGAAGAAGATCATGTCAGGGGCTGCCTCTGAGATGAGCAGTGTAGCATAGGCACCACGGAGTCGCTCTACAGTGTGCTGAAATGCCTCAAAAGCATGACCATTTTTTTTGCACCTTTTTTCAAAATAGTGCACGATCGTTTCTGTATCTGTTTGACTGAGAAAGTTTACCCCTTCTGCCAGAAGTTCATCTTTGATCTCCTGATAATTTTCGATAATACCATTATGGATCACAAAGCTGTATGCCCCTAGATGGGGATGGGCATTGAGCTCGGTTGGTTTTCCGTGTGTTGCCCATCGGGTATGACCGATACAGACACCAAATCCTTCTGAAGTATAGTTTTTGGTCTTCTCTCGCAAGTTTTCCAGCTTGCCTATCGATTTAAAGTGCTTGAGTGTATGACTCTCGATAATAGCTATACCCGCGGAGTCATACCCCCTGTACTCAAGTTCCTGTAAGCCCTCTACGAGTATCTCTTTTTTCTCTTTTGAACCGATATATCCTACAATCCCACACATAATTACTCCGTTAGTTCTTTAATTATTTCTTCTGTATTATGACAAAAATTTCCATCTTTTTCGATTAAGAAGAGATCATTGACTCGGTATTTACTGGTGTGAATCTTGGTGGAGACGATATCGATTTCAAGCTGATCGAAGAGGTGTGTAACAAATGCCAATAGCCCTCGTTGGTCTTTGGTACGAAGTCTGAGTACACCATATTCTCTGGAGTGCTCGCAGTCTATCTCTATTTCGTTCGGATTGATCTCTGGCTTGGTCAGTTTGGCCTGAGCATTAGAGTCAATGGAGTCAAAAATAATCCTTTCCAGTTGTGGGAGTTCACCCTCTTCGATAACTTCGTTAAAGTCGATCTTGAAATATTTCAGTCCCTCAAAAAGCTTTGCTACACTAAGGTTAACAATGTTGAGACGAGAGAGTCTAGAGAGTAGATAGCCGAGATTGAGTTCTTTTTTTCTGACGATCTCTATTGTGAGGAACTGCGTATTGGTAATCCTGTATTGGAGGTCATTCACCTCTAACGTCATAGCTATGATGGAGAGTATCTGTTGCGTACTATTGTAGATAAAAAGTTCATTGGCAGGAATGGAAAGTATCTGCTTCTGTATACTTTTTGGAAAAGCTTTGAACCTTTTATCTTTTTTGAGTCCCTCTATTTTCTTCAGTCTTCTGGCTGTTGTGCTGAGGATCTTGTCATGTTGTAGTGAGGCAATGGATTCTCTGTAGAGTGTACGGAGGAGTTTTGCATTGAAGTTGGTATAGATACCTCCACCCACACCATTCATGTCTGCATAGGTCAGTAGATAGATCATGTCGAGGAGATTCTTGCTCTTAAATCTTGAGGCAAACTGTAGAATGGTTTTTTCATTGTAGAGGTCTTCTCTTTGGGCAGTGGTACTCATGAGATCATGGTACTGTATGAGTTTGACACCGGTATCGATCGATGCTTGATCCATATTGATCTTTACTGCAAATAATCTAAAAAGCGATACGCCCACAAGTGAGTGATCTTTCTTTCTTCCTTTTCCTGCATCGTGCAAAAATGTAACCATTTTGAGAAGATGTTTCTCTTTTTTCTCCAAGCCTTCGTAACATGCCAGAAGCAGAGGATCTTCAATATTTTCCAGAAAGGAGAGGCATTTCAGGGAATGCATATCGACACTAAAATGATGGTATCCGTCAAATTGTGGCAGGTCAACTACTTTTTTAATAGGAGGAATGGCATACTTGAGCAGTCTAGCACTATGGAGGGTTTTGAGTATAGAGTATGCACTGTTCTGGTGAAAGATATCAGAAATGACTTTATGTAGTTTCTTGTTGAGTCGCTCCGGCTTTTTGGCATGGAGAAGTGCTTTGAGTACTTTTGGGTGTGCCTCGAATGCTGTATGTGCATGTTGATTGAGTGAGATGATGAGTTTTGAGAGCGTGGTCTCTTCTTTGACGAGCAGGTAGCCATCGTAGATATCCGGTACATACTCTGAGATCAGTGCTTCCAGCCAGATCTTTCCAAAGAGATTGATGACCCTCAGACTTTCCGTTGTTTTTTTGGCAAAGCGCATTTGTGCATGGGGTGTTGTATCATAGCCTAACAGACTGGCTATCTCAGGGATTCTCTCCAGTCTTACTCTATCCTCTTTTTTTCCAGAGACCAGATGTAGGGCAGAGCGTACACGAAAGAGAAACTCCAGAGCGATCCTGAACTCTCTATAGTCAGCCTCTTGGACAATCGAAGTGGGGAGTTCTCTGATACGTGGTACATTATAGAGTAGCTTACCGATCCAAAATACCAGATTGGCATCTCTGAACCCTCCCACCCCTTCTTTGAGGTTGGGTTCCATAGTGAGAGGGAACCTTCGATGTAGGTCTCTCTGTTCTTGCAATTTTTCACGGATGAATTTTTCGGGATCTTCTTTTCGAATGAGTGTAATTTTGTTCTCTATACCAGCCCAGAGTGATCGGGATCCTTCTATGAACCTGGATTCAAGTATGGCACTTTTGATCGTGATATCACTGCGTGCTGCCTCAGGGAGTTCTGAGAGTTCGTGTACCCGGTGTCCGAGTTTAAGCCCAATATCCCAAAAGAGATAGAGCATCTTTTCGATAAGCGCCTTACTCTGATAGCCAGCGATATCCTCATAGACGATCATGAGGTCGATATCTGAGTGGACGCAGAGCTGTTCTCTCCCATAGCTTCCCAATGCAGCCATAGAGATTGGTATGGCATTTTTCATAGGCAAATAGTTGCCAAACATTGCCCTGGTTGCAACCTTATAAACAAGTACAACAATAGTATCAATCTTCTGTGTATGCTTGACCAGAAAATCTTTACCCCCGCTTTGCGAAAAGAGATCAGGCAGTGTTTCAAAGTAGGATTTTATATCTGCTTTGATTACTTTTGCTATCTCGAAATCAGTGGCACTTTCATGCATGAGCTGTTCGACTTTTCTATCCAGTAGTGTCATATGCAGAAAACCCCTAGTCTTTTAGTGCTATAATACCCAAAAATAACTATGGATGTATATATGGACTTGATAGCGAAAGTACGCAGCGAAGAACGCCTAACCCGAAAAGAGGGTGAAGCACTCTATAACTTGGATCTCAACATACTGGGAGAATTGGCAGATGAAATACGCCAGAAGAGATATGGGAAAAAAAGTTACTTCAATATCAATCGACATATCAATCCCACCAATGTCTGTGCCGATATCTGCAAGTTCTGTGCCTATTCTGCCAGCAGAAAAAACCCGAATCAATATACGATGAGCCATGAGGAGATCGTAGAGATCGCCCAACGTGCATGGGATAAAGGTGCCAAAGAGGCACATATCGTTTCTGCACACAACCCCCATGATGGTGCAGAGTGGTATATGGGTGCTTTTCGAAAAATAAGAGAAGCACTCCCTGATATGCATATCAAGGCTATGACCGCAGCAGAGATCGATTTTCTTCATCGTCAATATGGGCTCAGTTATGATGAGGTGATTGATCAGATGATCGAGAGCGGTGTGAACTCTATGCCAGGTGGTGGCGCAGAGATCTTTGATGAAAAGGTCAGAGAATATCTTTGTAAAGGCAAGGTCAGCTCTGATCAGTGGATTGATATTCATCGCAAGTGGCACCAGAGAGGGAAAGAGTCTAATGCCACGATGCTTTTCGGGCACATAGAGAGCAGGGCACATCGTGTAGATCATATAGTGAGACTCAGGGAATTGCAAGATGAGACGGGCGGCTTCAATGCTTTTATCCCACTGGTCTATCAGAGGGAGAATAACTTTCTCAAGGTCGAGGACTTTCTTACAGGGCAGGAGATACTCAAAACCTATGCCATCAGCCGTATTTTGCTGGACAACATCCCCCACATCAAGGCCTACTGGGCTACTTCAACCATAGGTTTGGCATTAATCGCACAGGAGTTTGGGTGTGATGATCTGGACGGTACAATCGAAAAGGAGTCGATACAGTCTGCAGCTGGTGCTGCCAGTGCACAAGGCATGGTACTGGATGATTTTGTGGCACTGATCAAAGATGCAGGCTTTGTTCCTGTAGAGCGAGACAGTCTGTATAATGAATTGAAGCAGTATTAAGGAGTTGATATGGTACTTATGATAGACAATTATGACAGTTTTACCTACAATATCGTACAGTATTGTCGAGAGTTGGGTGCAGACCTGAAGGTGATACGCAATGATGAGCTGACGATAGAAGAGATCAGGGCATTGCACCCTGAGAAGATCATTCTTTCTCCGGGGCCTGCTACCCCGGATGATGCCGGGGTTACCTTGGAAGTGATTCGGGAATTTGCAAACAGTATACCCATGTTTGGCATTTGTTTGGGACACCAGAGCATTGCCCAAGTCTTCGGCGGAGAGGTAGTAAGAGCCAAACAGATGATGCATGGAAAAACCTCCCAGATCAAAGTAGCATGTCAAACCCCTATCTTCCAAGATCTCCCCTCAGAATTTAGAGCGACAAGATACCACTCATTGACGGTAAACAAGGAGAATGTACCTGATATCATCGAAGTGACATCGCATAGCCAAGATGATCACGAGATCATGTCTCTCCAGATCAAAGACAGACCGATCTATGGTGTACAGTTTCACCCCGAGTCTATCATGAGTGAACATGGGCACGAGATGTTGGATAATTTTTTGAAGCTCTAGAGATGTCTATATTCAAAGGGCAGATGCGCATGATCTTTTTGTTACTCTATGTCGCGACCTTGGTTGTGGTGGCAGCAACGACACCTATCAGTCCCAGCGAAGCCTATCTCTTTTTTCAAGCAGAGACTACGCCTACGGTACTATTGATGCATTGGGGAGACCTTGTGCTGTCAAATGAACTGGGATTTAGACTCTTTTTCCTTATTCTGGGATGCTTTAACATCTATCTGTTCTATGCAGTTACAGCATATTTTTTTAATGAAAAAAAGGATCGTTTTCTTACACTGTATTTTTATTTAATGTTGCCTGGTGTGATTGTTTCTACTGTACTGGCAAATGATGCAGTAATCATTGCTTTCCTGGTACTACTGTTTTTATATTTCCACTTACACAAGCAACCAATATTTTCCTTGTTTCCACTTTTTGTATTGGGTTTTGTCCATTGGAGCGCTTTGTACTTTTATATAATACTGATGCTTTATGGTCTTTTTCAAAAAGAGAAATGGGTATTTTTGAGTGCGATGATTGCTACAGTATTTTACTTTTTGCTGGGAATTGACACGCCTGAACCGGTAACCGGTAATCATTTTTTCGAAATGCTTGGTATTTATGCAACCATTTTTTCCCCTTTACTGTTTATCTATCTTTTCTATGCACTATATAGAACGCTGCTGAGAGGAGAGAGGGATTTGCTGTGGTATATCTCTTTTGGTACCTTGATCATTTCACTTGCTCTTTCACTGCAAGAGAGAATTAAGATTACAGATTTTAGCGCATACTTGATGCCTGGTATTGCGGTGGCAGTGCATATCTATCTCGGAAGCCTCAGGGTGCGACTAAAGCGTTTTCGTAAGAGCTATAGAGTATCCTTTGTGATCATCACATTTTCTTTGATCGTCAGCTCCTTTGCCATGCTGCTTCATCAGCCTATCTATCGCCTACTCGGTAAAAAATACTATCCGGTTGTTGCGTCAGTTTACGAGCCGTATGACAGGGCAGTAAGACTGAAAAGTGAGGGTAAAAAATGCGTAAAAGAATCTAAAGAAAAAGTTCTTTACCAAATGAGATATTACGGACTCAATAAATGTTTCTAAAATACACAAATTCAAAATAAACTTACAATATTTTTTTGTCAAGTTAAGTTAAATTATCCAAATGCTATTATACTAGTTACCTATAAAAATGAAGGAGTACTCGATGGCTCAAAAGGCGATTAGAGAATATGACGCAAAGTCAATATTGGCAAAGCATTGGGATAAGTATTTTCCAAACTTTTCTTATGCTTATGAAACCGTAATGGTTCAAAATGGATTAGAGTTGGAGGAGGCTGCAAAATCTAGCAGTTGGTTAAAAGAGAAGGCTTTGGTTGCAAAACCAGATATGCTTTTTGGAAAAAGAGGAAAGAAT
>Ga0256827_10000830_pt1 | contig 19428 bp, 16 predicted proteins | sample CV84metaG_FD_185977 | JGI IMG/M metagenome (GOLD analysis project Ga0256827, IMG submission 185977) | Hydrothermal vent microbial communities from East Pacific Rise, Pacific Ocean - CV84 | ecosystem: Environmental > Aquatic > Marine > Hydrothermal vents | place: Pacific Ocean: East Pacific Rise... | reverse complement strand
CCTTTTCTAATTTTTCTACCTGTTCTTATGTTTGGTGCTATTTTAGATAGACCTGCGTAAACTGTGTGCATTCTTCCACTGTGTGCTACAACTACTACTTTACCTAACATAGAACTTTTACCAGCAAATACAACTTTTCCATTTAGTACTGTTTTTACTTTAGCATTAGAGTTAGGTGCTTTAAGTGTTACTGATTCATTAAATATTTTTATTTTATAAATAGGGTCTATGTATGTTCCAAACTTTTTAACAACTTTTGCTCCAGCTATGGGAGAAATAGTCTTTCCACCTCTATAGGCATAAATTTTTGATTTTTTATATGATGAGTTTACATTTCTAACTCTTTCACTCTGTTTATACTCTTTTTGTTTAACATTTTCAACTTCTTTTTCTGCTTCTATAGTTGCTAACTGTGCTTTCTCTTTTGCCTCTTGAGTTTTTGCTTCTCTTAATGCTTTTTCTGCTGCAAGTGCTTTCTTTCTTGCTAACTCTTTCTCTTTACGAATTTTTCTTTTTCTCTCTTTCTCTAGTCGTATGGTCTCTTTTCTTTCTAATGCTTGTTGTTTTAGTTTTTTAACCTCTTCATCATGCAAAATATTTAACTGAGCTAGTTTATCGTTAATAGCATTTTGTCTATCGTCTATTTTTGCTAATTTAGCACTATATTTCTCTTCATCTAAAGATAATTTTTTAAATAACCTTTTCTTAGCTAATTTTTTTTGTGCAAATCTTTCTCTTCTTTGAATAATTTTTTTTATCTTATTTTTTGTACTATTGTGCAAATAGTATTTATCTTGTTTACTTTTTTTAAGTTTTTTTATATCTTTTTTTAATTTTTCTATCATTGCTATGTTTTGCTTACGGTATTCATTGTATACCTCTTGCATTATAATAGACTCTTTTGTTGGAGCATGTGTCTTTTTCATAGCAAATAAGATAGAAAATTGATCAGATAAAAGTGATATAAACTTCTCTCGTTTATTGTCTAACTCTTTACTTGTTGCTTTAAAATCTTTTGTTGACTCAATTAACTCTTTTTTTAAATCTTGATATTTTTCCTCAGTATCATCTATATCTTTACTCAATTCATTTATTTTATTATCTAAATAATTAATATCTTCATTTGCTTTTTTAATGTTTCTTGCTATCTTTTCAAGTCTATAATTAGTTAACTCTTTCTCATGTTGAACATCAGAAAGATTTTTTTTAGAATCTTCTATTTTACTACTTGTAGTCTCAGCATAAAGAGGAGTAAAAAATAAAAGGAAACATAATAATAGGGATTTCACTCCTGCACTCCCTTAGTTGTTAAGGCAACTGAAAATACTGCAACAATGACTATTAATAATGATGATCCTAATAGTGTTAAAATATCACCCATCATAAAGAGTTCATCTTGTTTTTGCATCATAATATCTATACCTGAATTTGATGCCCATATAAATTTAATATATAAAAAAAATCCTGATGTTATAAGTGTTGCAATGAAGGCATCAAATATTGCTACTTTAAAAAGCACTCCTGATCGCAACATAAGAGGTGCACCAAAAATCTCCATAATTTGCATTCTTTGCTTATGTGAATATTTCCAAATTTCCATCTGTTTTATGATTAAAAATAGACTAACAACTCCCATGAAACCAATAAATAATTTTAGAGAAAATTTTATAAAAGAAAAAAGCCTATATGATGAGCTATAGGTATTGCCAAAAGTTTCAACTTTTTTAATATTTTTATCTTGTAGTAAATCCTGCTTTATCATGTCTAAACCTACTGCACCTATGTATTCATCTAACCATATGTTATAAAAATATGGTAATGCTCCAAGTATTTTTTCTGTAGTACTCTCATTTATACCTTTAGCAACTTGCTTTACTATCTCTTCTCTTTTAATAGCTTCACTATTTTCAATATGTTTATTTAATTTTTGTAAATATGCTGTATCTATTGGCTTAGATGCTACTACTAGCATGGAGTAGCCATCTTTTAAACCCTTTTCATAACTATTTGTAGTTCTCTCAAATATCATAAAAAACTCAATACCTAAAAGAATGGCAATAAGAGGGAAAATAAACATAAGATGATTTTTAATGAACTTCATAAATACCCTTATTTTCTATGATAAAATGTCTATATGGAAGTGAAAAAATAGTTGGAATTTTATGAGTTACAACTAGTACTGTAGTCTCTAGTTGTTGACAAGCATTCTCCATAAGATCCCAAATAACATTTGAAGAGTAATCATCTAGGTTACCTGTAGGTTCATCAGCTAAAATAACAACTGGATTTTTAGCAAAAGCTCTAGCTACACCTACTCTTTGTTGCTCTCCACCACTAAGTTCTAGTGGATACTTATTACCATAATCAGAAAGTTTCACATGCTTTAAAAGTCTTTTAGCTTGTGTATTTTGAACATCTAGTGAGTAACCTGCAATCATAAGTGGCAATACTACATTTTTTGCAACTGTCCACTCATTTACAAGTTTATAGTCTTGAAAAATAATACCAAAGTGTGTTCTAAGCTCTTGTAGTTTACTCTTTTTTATATCACAAAGATCATGTCCTCCTACAAAAAGACTACCATCAGTTGGTTTTAATTGACCATAGAGTGACTTTAAAAGTGTTGATTTACCAGAGCCACTAGGACCAGTAATAAAAACAAATTCACCCTTTTGTATGTTGAAACTTGCATCTTTAATGATCTCTTGTTGACCATTACCATAAGATAGTGTAAGATGTGTTGCGTTAATTACATTAGACATTAGTTATTAACTCCATAATTTTTTTATGTGCTTCACCATTTATTTGTGTTCTAACAGGCGTAGATACAAAATATCTACACTCATGTTCATTAAGCATAATGTATTTATGTTCAGGTCTATCAAAACTTCCAAATGCACATTTAATAAGTAGTTTATTGTCTGAACTCTTAAACATTCTCTCAAAGTGAACAAAGTAACCATCATAAATCATGGGCTTCTTAGATAGTTTATTCTCTATCCCTTCTACATATTTTACATCATTAAAATTAAAATCTATAGACAAAACCCTGTCTTTAGAGGTAATTTGTGACTTTACATGAACATCATATATATCTTTTTCTTGTCTTAACCATCTAGCTTCATATTTACTAGTAACCTCTAAAGCTTCATTTTTGCGTATGTTTACCTCTGTTTTTGGAACTGCAAAAAATGTCTCAAGTGCATACCAATAGTAGTTATCGCTATCTGTTCTTAGTTCAAGAGTTCCACCTTTATGAAGTACTCTCATTGACTCTTCAAGAAATACAGGGCTTATTACTCTTCTATGTGGTTTTTTGTCCCAAGGTACAGGAAAATGTACAAAAATTTGCTCACAAGAGTTTGAAGGTAACATCTCTAAAAAGAGTCTAGCATCATAATTTACTACCCAAATATTTTCTATATTATTTAACTCTATTTGTTTAAGTACTTGCTGTGCAGATGGAGTGTGTATCTCCAAACCAATAAAAAGAGTATTTGGATTTTTTTGAGCTTGATATAGTAGGTGTTTACCTGAACCAAAACCAACCTCTACAGAAATTTTATCTTTAGGGTACTCTATATTTTCAAAATCTTCTATTTTCTTAAAATATTTTGACGATAGTGCTGGTTTAGTATTAGATATAGATATGTTTGAGCTTAAAACTTCTAAATCTAAAACTTTTGCTACTTCACCTAGTGCTTCTTTAAGTAGATTTACTTTTAATGGTCTTGTAACTTTATCATACTTTACAAGTGTAGCTTCACTATCTGGCTTTATCTGAATGAGAAACTCTTCACCACCAAGTTCTACTCCTATTACTTCATCATCACTTGTTAGTGATTTTGCATGAAGTGTTAAGATATTTTTGCTATCTAAAATGTTTTCTATATTTTTACGACTGAATGGTTTAACTTTTAAGTGTGGCATTATGTTCCTACCTATTTATGATAATTTTAAATTTAAAAGAGTTCATCCATTATTTTTGGGTCTATCTTTTTTTCTACTTCACTCATGTTAAAATACTTTTCCATATATGCTTTCATGTCATCAAATATTGGTGCTATAAACTTCATTTTCTTACCATTTATAGGATGGGTTAAGTAGAGCAGATATGCATGTAGATTAACTCTTTGTATTTTATCTCTTTTGCTCTTAAATCCATATAAATCGTCACCTAATATGTGTCGTCCCAATATATTTAAGTGTACTCTTATTTGATGTGTTCTTCCTGTAAATAGTTTTGCAGCTATAAGTTCAGTACCGTGATCTGTCTCTAAAAGCTTTTTAAATGCTGTTTTTGCAATTTTACCATGCTCAACTACATCCATTTTTAACCTATTTTTAGGATTTCTTCCTATAGGTTTATTTACTATAACATCATCTTTTAAAGGACAATCTATAAGTGCCAAATAGTAACGACCCATGCTTTTATCTTGTAACTGATTACTTAACATTTCATGTGTTTTATTGTCTTTAGCTACTACTAAAGCACCTGTTGTCTCTTTGTCTATGCGATGAACTATACCGTGTCTCTCCTCTCCACTAATGGTAGAGAGTGAAATACCTTTATGTATGAGCCAATCTACAAGAGTTGGCTCTTTTACTGACGGAGCAGGATGTACTACTAGCCCTGATGGCTTATTTATAACTAAAAGGTACTCATCTTCATACAATACTTCTACATCAAAATCTATAGGTGGTACTACTCTTTGTTCAGCTTCTTTAAACTCATAAGTAAGCTTACTACCCTCTTCTACTTTAAAACTACTCTTAGTTATGATTTTATCATCTACTTTTACTAAACCATCTTTAATAAGTTTCTCTACTTGATTGCGACTAACACTTAGCTCTTTAGCTAAGGCTTTATCGAGACGATTTTTCTCTTTTGCAATAAAACTACTCAACATTTTCCTTTTTATACTTTCTCTCATATCTAGGTAACATGCTTTCATTACCTAAAATACCACCCTGATGAATGTAGATACATGGCTTTAAAAATAGATCAATATTACTTAAAAAAACTCTCCAACCCAAAGGGTCATATAGTAAATCAAACTCTATTTTAGTCTCTTTATATAATTTTAACCAAATTTCATAGTTTTCTCTATATAATTTTCCAAAATGATGTTTTTTCTCTAAAGTTAGTATGGTTGGATGATATTTATCATTTGGCTCTAACTCTAAGAATTGCTTTTTCAGATAGTCCACATCACCAACACAAGGATTAGTATATACTTTTGACTTGGTTTTATTCATATCAATAAAGGCTTTTTGTAAAAATAGAGCTGTTGTCCCTGTACCCGATGGTAAAAAAATATTTAACTCTTTTATATTGTTTTCATCTTGCCAAGTTACTATCTCTTTAGCTAAAATGTTTAAACCATACTCAGCCTCTTTTTGCCTTCCACCCTCTTCAATAAAAAGTATATTTTTACTATTTTTATATTTGGAGTAGTCAATTTCAACTTTACTAGCATTAACTAAAAGCATTCCATTTTCTAAAGCACCTTTGTAGTTACCATGTGGATTTTCAATAAGATACTCTGCTATATGATCTACTATATACTCAAACTCCCATCCTCTAATTTTTGCTAAAACAGAGAGAGAATACATAGCATTTGATTGAGCAGAACCATAGGAGACTATTTTTGTAATATGTGGAAAATTATTTTCTAGGTAGTAGTGTAGTTTTCTAGCTTTATTTCCAGAGAAGTCTCTATGAAGTAGATCATCTCTTTTAAGATAAATAGTTTTACCATCAAAGCTTATTTGTTGTATAGGAGATACCTTTAGCAATAAATATCTCCTATAGTTTCAATATCTAATTACGATTTAAGCAGTTTAAGTCACTAAACGCTTGTTCTAATCTAGCTACCATAGACTCTTCACCTGCTCTTAACCATTTTCTAGGATCATATTTACCTTTATTTGGTTTATCTTCTCCCTCTGGATTACCTATTTGTCCTTGTAGATAATCATGATTTTTAACTACATACTCTCTTACACCATCCCAAAATGCCCACTGAGTATCAGTATCTATATTCATCTTAATAGCACCGTAAGAGATTGCTTCTCTTATGTCTTCTAGTTCAGAACCTGAACCTCCGTGAAATACAAAACTAACAGGTTTTTTATCTGTTTTATATTTCTCTTCAATATACTTTTGAGAATTATCTAAAATCTTTGGAGTTAAGCTAACATTACCTGGTTTATATACACCATGTACATTACCAAAAGATGCTGCTATTGTAAACTTATCAGAAATTTTTGAAAGCTCTTCATAAGCATAAGCTACCTCTTCTGGTTGAGTATAGAGAAGAGAATTATCAATATCTGTATTGTCTACACCATCCTCTTCACCACCTGTTACTCCAAGTTCTATTTCAAGAGTCATACCCATTTTCGACATTCTCTCTAAATACTTTTTACAAGTAGCAATATTCTCTTCTATTGGCTCTTCAGATAGATCAATCATATGAGATGAGTATAGAGGTCTACCATGTAATTTAAAATGAGCTTCACTTGCATCAAGAAGTGCATCTATCCAAGGCAAGAGTTTTCTAGCTGCGTGATCTGTGTGAAGAACTACAGGTACACCATAAGCTTTTGCCATTGTGTGAACATGGTTAGCACCAGAAATACTACCTAAAATCGCTGCTTCATCTGAAGATATTCCTTTACCACCATAGTAAGCACCTCCACCATTTGAGAATTGTACTATAATAGGAGAATTTACTTTTTTAGCTGACTCTAATACAGCATTGATTGAGCTAGTACTTACAACATTAACTGCTGGTAAAGCATAACCTTCATCTTTTGCAATTTTAAATAGTTTTTGAAGATCATCTCCTGTAACTACACCTGCTTCTACTTCATCTAAAACTTTTACTGCCATTTAATTTTCCTCTTTATTACAACTATTTAAGTATTATTTTTGCATCTTTCATGAGACTCATTATAACTTTCTCTTTTGCTACTTGAACTTTAAGTCTATTTTTGATTTTATCAAACTCTGGTAATTTTCTATTTGACTTCATTCTTTTTAAATTCTTTTCTATTTTAGCATAAGCTTTTTTTAAATCTTCTTCACTAACTTTTACTCTTCTCATGCTATTTTGCATCCAAATATTTGTTACTGAATTTGTTTTTTCATCTTGAGTCAAATCACTTTTTGTAGCTTCTGCTACAAGTTTAGTAGGAGCGATTACCTTTAAAACTCTCTCTTTATCTAAACTCTTAAGTGTACTCCATTTTGCTACACCTTTAGATAGAGAATCTAAAACTTTATTTGTCTCTTCAATAGATACTAAAATACCATTTATACTTCCTGCTATCATATTTGCATCTATTATAGTGATATTAGCATCATTAGTTAATTTGTCAATAACCTTTTTTTCTGTCATTTGTATTTTCATATTTGATTTAATTTTATCAAAATCTGGAATAGGTTTTGTACTATCTTTTTTTAGAGATTTATCTTTAAGTTCATCATAAACTTTTTTTACTTCTTCATCACTAACAGGTGATTTCAATATCTCTTTTTGCATCCATACTTTTGCATAAATAGCATTTTTTTCTCTATCTGTCAAATCACTTTTAGCTTTTTTCTCAGCTAAAATAGAGATTGCCATTTCACCAATAAGTCTTTTTCGTTGTGCTTTTGGTAAAGTATCAAAATCTTTTATTTGTCCTTTTGTTCTCTTCTTAATATAGGCATCTGCTTCTTTTTTTATGACTTTTTCGCCATTAACTGTTGCTACTACAGCTTTTGAAGACCTTGTTTTTGGCTTGACGGGCTTGCTAGTTGTATTTATTCTATTCAGGTCAATCATACCAGGCGTAGAGTTATTTTGATTTAGCATGTTTGTTAAACTGTTTTTTAAGGCATCTGCTTGTACTGCTGTATTTAACATAGCTACAGTAGCTACAGTAGTCATAAAAATTTTCTTCATATATATTCCTTAATACTAATTAGTAAGATTACTATTTTTCTACTTCTTCTTTTTTTACTTCAGGAGTAGTCTCTTCAACTTTTTTAGGCTCTTCAACTTTTACAGGTTTTTCTGAAACTGAAGCATCTACAATAGTTGCTTTTGACTCAAGCTCTTTAGCTATCTCTTCTATTTTTTTAGAGAATTGTTGTTGTTTAAGTATAAGTAAAATTTTCTCTTTTACTAAATCATAAGAGACTGTACCTGCAGCATTTTTCTTTTCAAGATATATTACATGGTAACCAAATTGTGTTTTTACAGGTGTAGTTGTAATAGTTCCATCTTCTAGTTCACCTGCTGCTTTAGAAAATTCTGGTACCATTTGTTTACTAGTAAATGTACCCAAATCTCCACCTTTAGAACCTGAAGGACCTGTAGATTTTGCTTTTGCTAATTCAATAAATTTTACATTAAGTTCATCACCTTTAAGATCTTTCATCTCCTCAATAATTGCTTTTGCTTCATCTTCAGTTTTTACTAAAATATGTTTTGCAGTTAATGTTTCAGGTTTCATGAATTTATCTTTATTTTTTTCATAAAACTCTTTTGCATCACTATCACTTACAATAGTATTATCAAGTTGAACTTTCATCCATACATTTACAAGAAGTTCATTTTTTATATTTTGCATTGCATCTTTAAACTCTTGTCTATTTTCTATGCCATCTTTTAAAGCTAAATTTTTAAAAAGAACTTTTTGAATAAGTCTAGTTTTTATCATATCTTGTTGCTCTTTATCTAACTGAGCGAAACTTGCTTTTGGAGCTGATGCTTTTACAAATTGTTCTGCATCTTGTTTTGTAATATTTTCACCATTTACAGTAACTAATATATCTGAAGCCACTATTGAAGTTGCCATAACTGCTACAGCTACTAGTGAAGTTTTTGCTATTTTTAACATTTAAATTCCTTATATTTTAAAAAGTTTTGCACTAGTATAACAATCATCGGTAAATGATTTATTAATATATGCTACTATTTTACTATCATTTAAAAGATAAGGTATGAACTTATGGCTAAAACCAAAATAAAAAAAGCAACAAAAAAAGAGATAGAGCAAATAAAAGAGCTTTTTCTTAAAAACTATCCAGATTCAGTAACAGAGTTAGAGTACTCAAATATATATGAGCTACTTATTTCTGTAATGTTATCTGCTCAATGTACCGATAAAAGAGTAAATATTATTACACCTGCTCTTTTTAAAGCTTACCCAACCCCTATTTTACTGGCAAATGCAGAGTTAGATGATGTAAAAAAGTTTATAAATAGTTGCTCATTTTTCAATAATAAAGCAAAAAATCTTATTAAAATGGCTCAATATGTTGTAGAAAATTATGATAGTAAAATACCTATGCAGAGAGATGAACTTGTAAAATTAGCAGGAGTAGGACAAAAAACAGCAAATGTAGTACTCATAGAGTATACAGGAGCAAACCTTATGGCTGTAGACACGCATGTATTTAGAGTAGCTCACCGTTTAGGGTTAAGTGATGCAAAAACGGCCATTAAGTGTGAAGAGGAGTTAAGTAAAAAGTTTAAAAATCAGCTACATCTACTTCACCAAGCCATGGTTCTATTTGGACGCTACAGATGTAAAGCCATCAAACCAGAGTGTGATGGTTGTTTTATGATTGAACATTGTAAAACTAAAGAGAGTTTTAAAGTTTAACTCTCTTACTTCTCATTATGTGTTCTTCTATGGTAACGCTCTACTACTTCAGGATCATGATGTAAGTTTATTTTAGCATCTTTTTTACCATCATAAGGAAATTGAGAAAGTACAAATCTAATAGACTCTAATCTTGCATTCTTCTTTACATTACTATCGACAATAATCCAAGGTGCATAACCTGTATGTGTTCTTGAAAACATCTCCTCTTTATAGTAAGTAATTTTTTTCCACATCTTTTGTGCTTTTTCATCTACAGGACTTAATTTCCAATGCTTAAGAGGATTTGTCATACGCTCTTTAAATCTTTTTTGCTGATTATCTTTACTTATGGAAAACCAAAATTTTATAATAATAATACCATCATCTACAAGAGCATGTTCTATCTCTGGTACTTGTTTCATAAACTTCTCATACTGCTCTGGTGTACAGAAATCAAATACTGGTTCAACAATGGCACGATTATACCAAGATCTATCAAAAAATACTATTTCACCTCTATTTGGTAAGTGTTTAAAGTATCTCTGAAAATAAAACTGCCCTGTCTCTTCATCTGTTGGTTTAGGAAGTGCTACTACTCTAAATTTTCTAGGGTTTAAGTATTGAGTAAATCTTTTAATAGATCCTCCTTTCCCTGCTGCATCACGCCCCTCAAAGATAATCATAACTCTTTTATTATTAGTATGTACCCAATTTTGTAGTTTAATAAGTTCTACTTGTAACTCTTTTAATTCATGTTCATACTCAACATTTCTAGTTATTTTAGCTATTTTTTTCTTATCCATTAATTGAGTAAGACCACTTTTAGTTTTTAAAAGTTGGAATTTTTTTTCTAAACTTTTTAAAATCTTTTTTGACTCTTTACCATCAATATTTGCATGTAAATACTCTAAATCTTTAAATATTGTATCCATTATTTTCCTTTTCTATAAATCTATCGTCAGATCTTTTCTTTTCAACATCATTTTTACTTGATAACATCCAACCAGATTTAGTATTATCATCAATTTTATCAAAGTTTTCAATATATGGTTTTATATCTAAAAGAGGTGTACCATCTAAGACATCTGCCCCCTCTATTGTTACAATATTATCTTTTACTGATATTAATTTAACAATAGATAAACCAATGGAGTTAGGATGCATAGGGGTTCTAGTTGAAAAAACACCTCTAGGAGTATTTGTATTATCATTAAAAGGTATTACATTCAATTTATAATTTGTAATTTTATGAAAATAGTATATTAAATACAAATGACTAAAACCATCTAAGTCTTTTAATCCTGCCTCATACTCTCTCTTAAATTCTATGGTAGCATAAATACCCTTAGCACCTTTAGGCTGAACAGGCATATTTTCCAAAGATTTAAAGGGTGAGTTTATTGTTGCGATTTCTCTTAATTGTATATTCATTTTTAAATTCTCACTTCATCTATAATATATTTTAACACCTCATAAGTTTTAGAAACAGAGTCTAATTTTACCATCTCTCGTGTGGAGTGTGGGTATTTTATGGTGGGTCCAATGGATGCAAACTTAATATGTGGATATTTTTGAGCTATTACACCACACTCTAAACCTGCGTGTATAGCCATCATTTTAGAACTACCAAATACCAATTTCATTTTATCACTCACCAAATTTGTAAACTCACTTATATCAGGCTTCCAAGCTGGGTATTTATCTTCTACTTTTGTAGTAAAACCATAAGAGCTTAAAAACTCTACTGTATCAGTAGTAAGTTCATCTAACGACTCAATATCCATAGCTCTAGCACTAGTCTCAATGCTTAATCCACCCTTTTCATCTGCTGTTATACTAGCTAAATTTATACTTATATCAGGAATACCTAACTCTTTATTTGTAGCTCTAACTCCATGTTTAAACTTGTGCATTAACTCTATAACACTACTAGACTCCTTAAATACTTTAGGCTTCTCATTGAGTTTTCTAACAGTTACCATAGAGCTAGGTTTAAGAGTTTTTTCACTTCTTACTATGGCTACAGCATTTGCTGGTATAGAGTTACGGCGTTCTCCTGCATATATGCTTGCTAGTTTTACAAAAGAGTTTTCATATAAATACTCTGCTAAAACCTTTATGGCAGATGGTATATTTTTGTCTATGTCAACACCAGAGTGACCACCAACTAAGCCCTTAACAGCAACTTCATAGCAATCACCACTACCCTCTTTGTAACTATCTAGCTTATATGCTGTTATGTCTGCACCACCTGCACAACCTATGTAAACCTCTGCTTCATCTTCTGAATCCAAATTTAACATATATTTACTTTTTAGAGTAAATGCAACTTCATTTGCACCTATAAGTCCTATCTCTTCATCTGAAGTTAAAAGAAACTCCAACTCCCTACCCTCACTCATACACTGCATCATCATAGCAATAGCCATGCCGTTATCTGCCCCTAAAGATGACTCTTTAGCTTTCATCCAACCATCTTCAATATATGTCTCTATATTTGGAGCTTTACCCATACATACCATGTCATAATGAGCTTGCAAACATAGAGTAGGATTACCCTTATAGATAAATATATTTTTTATATTATCTATCTCTACTTCATAACCATTCTCTTTTGCAAAATTTACCAAAAAGTCTAAAAGTCTATCTGCATCTCTACTACAATGAGGAATCTGCGTAATCTGTTTAAAATACTCTATTATTTGTGACATATATAATCCTTAAAAATTAAATTATAGTACAATACAATAAAAAGAAGCATAAAAAAGAACTCTTTTTTAAATTATAAAACTATATATTAACTGAAAATCTTGCTAATAATGGATTGTGATCTGAAAATTTTTTTTGCTCTATAACTGTTGATTCTAATAACTTAAGATTTCGATAGAATATATAGTCAAGAGAGTTACCCATAAAAGATTTTATTTTTTCACTATTTTTAAATAAAACCATATTTAAGGATAACTCATCTTTTATTTTATGTAATCTTTTTATTCTTGAGTTACTCCAGCTATTTAAATCTCCAGCCAATATCATAGGACCTTCATATACTCTAATTAGTTCTATTAACCTATCTATCTCTATATTATATTGATTATTCTCCCTAAAATTTATAGCATGTATATTGATAATCATTAATTTTTTATTATTTTCAAGAGAGTATTGGGTTACTAAAAAACTTTTATATGTACCCCAAAAACCCTCTTTAGCTTTTGTAAGATATGCATTACTAAATATTGAAGTTATTTTACTAGCTGTTAAAACTCCATAAAACTCTCCACCATACTCTAAATTGGCAGCAGCATCAAAAGAGAAATTTGATACATTAAATTTCTCTTTATTTTTAAAATTTGCCTCTTGAAATAGTAGAAAGTCTACTTTATAGTGTTCTATTAAACTATTTAGATATGGATTAAATAGTGGATTTTTAATATTGTTTTTATGTACATTCCAACTTATTATTGTAAATATATCCGATACCACAGATTGGCAAGGCAAACTTTTATCTGATTGGTGAAATAGATTAGATGGATTAAACATATAATTCTCTCTTTTTTAATTTACAAAATAAGTAACAAAATTCTTAATATTTTCTAAAACATAAAATTATAGTACAATACAATAAAAAAAGGCATATAATGAAAAAATGGAGTTTAAATTTTAGAGTATGGCACTGGGTACACGCTACAGTAGTTTTAGGTCTACTAGGAACAGTATTTTTAAGAAAGACTTTTTTAAGTTGGAGAGACAATTCAGAAATATTGAGTCAAAAACTTTTAACAATGGATATAGAAGTTAGTAGTGAACAAGCAAAGGTACTAGCAAAATCCATAAGAGCACCTATGTGGGATTGGCATATTATTTTAGGTTATGGTTTAGCCTTTTTACTTATTTGGAGAGTTGCCCTTCTCTTTACACAAAGTGGAAAACAAAACTACCAAAATTTAAAAAGAGAGACTCTTCACAAAAAAGTAGTAAAACTAGGATACATAGCCATATATGCCATATTAGCATTTATGACCATAAGTGGTTTAGTTATTTACTTCTACAAAGAGTTATCTATCCTTAATGATACTGCCCATAACATAAAAGAAGTACATGAACTAGCATATAACGCCATTTTAATCTTTGTCCCTATGCACATAGTAGGCGTATTTATAGCAGAAAATCAAGATGAAAAAGGTATTTTGTCAGATATGGTTAACGGAGGAGAGTATAAAATAGAGACTTAATGGTCTCTATGGTTTTTACAATTTTATATCAATCCAATAGAGTTTTTTCAAAACTAAAGTCTCTACTCCTAATTTTACAAAAAGTTTAGTAGAGTAGTGTCAAACTAAACAGCATAATAGGTAGCATCTTTATGGTGTACTACTAGAGCTGTTGTACTTTGTTCTGGATGTATTTGAAATGTTTCACTCAATTCTATACCAAACTCTTCTGGTTTTAATAGATCAAATATAATTCTACTCTGTTCTAAGTCTGGACAAGCTGGATAACCAAAAGAGTATCTAGCTCCTTGATAGCGTCTCATTCTTACATCTCTAAGAGTTGCACCCTCATCATCTTTTAATATGTTTAAATCCATTCTTATCTGCTTATGGGCTACCTCTGCTAATGCTTCTGCTAACTCTACACTAAAACCATGTACCATATTATACTCTAAGTACTTACCTGCATCATAAAGCTCTTTTTCATAAGCTGAAAATTTTGCTCCTGCACTTACACAAGTTATGGCTATAATGTCGTGTCTGTCGTGTCTGAAGTAGTCACTTAATGCTCTATGTGGTTTTTTACCTTGTCTTGGAAATGAAAATTTATAAACAGCTTTTTCCTCTACACTCTCAAAACTATCTTTAGAAGCATTTGCATCTACATTCCAACCCTCTTGTTCATTGAAAATTAGTAAATCTTGGTCATTACTTCTACAAGGGTAATAGCCGTAAATTATGGTTGGTTCAAACATCTCTTTGTCTATAAACTCTTGTTTTAAGCGTTCATAAGTCGGATATACTTTTTCATCTAAAAGTTTTTGATAATCCTCTTTTTTCATACCCTTAGACTTATAACCCCAGTGCATTTTTATAACTGTTTTTTTATTTACCCATTCAAAAATAGTATTGAGGTCTAAATCATCTTTTTGAAGTACTCTTCTACCCCAAAAAGGAGGTGTTGGTATCTCTACTCTTGTAGGCATTTTTATCTCTTCAAAAGGTGGTATGATAATCTCTTTTTTTACTACTTCAACCCTCTCTACCATATCTCCAGCTAATCTAGTATCTAAACCTACAGAGTTATCTTCATTGTACTTTTCAATCCTACTCATAGCTATGACCCCATCAAAAGCATCTCTACAGTAAAATATAGCTCCCTTGTAGATGGGTCTACAAAAATCATCTACAAAGTTTCTTGTAAGTGCTGCACCACCTAGTAGTACAGGTACTTCTATACCTTGTTTTGCCATCTCTTCTAGGTTTTCTTTCATGACAGCCGTTGACTTAACTAAAAGTCCAGACATACCTATTGCTTGTATGGACTGTTTATCTACAACAGCTAAGTACTCCTCTAAAGTAACCTTTATACCAATATTTACAACTTTAAATCCGTTATTGCTCAATATAATATCTACAAGATTTTTCCCAACATCATGAACATCTCCCTTAACTGTACCTATGACTAGAGTTGTATCAGTTTCTTTCTCTTGCTTAGTTAAGTATGGGTTTAAGTAATCAACAGTTGTCTTCATAGTCTCTGCACTTTGAAGTACAAAAGGGAGTTGCATCTGCCCTGAGCCAAAGAGTTCACCAACTACTTTCATAGCATCAATGAGTATTTCATTTACTATTTTATCGGCATCTATGTGCTGTCTTGCATTCTCAACTAGAGGAATCATTCTCTCTTTATCACCATCCATAAGAAGTCTTTTAATCTTCTGCTCATCACTCATAGCCTCATACTCTTCATCTGCTTTTTCAGTATCTACAATGGCATCTGTAAAGTGTTCTATAAATTTAAATAGTGAATCTTCATCTGGAGTAAAAAGTAACTCTTCACAAATAGCTACATCTTCTTTAGTCATTTTAGCTAAAGGTATAATATGCTTAACATTGATAATAACTGATGTCATACCAGCCTCTATACAGTGATGTAAAAAAACTGAATTTAGGTAAAATCTAGCATTTTTTTCTAAACCAAAAGAGATATTTGAAAGCCCTAAAGTTGAACCAACACTAGGGTAAATTTGATGTATCTCTTTTATGGCATTATAGGCATGCAGACCTGCTAGTCTATCTTCCTCTTCTCCTGTTCCTACAGTAAAAGCTAACATATCAAACATAATATTTTTAGGCTCTAGTCCATGTTTATGAACTGCTAACTCATACATTCTTTTAGCTATTTGCACTTTTTTTTCAGCTGTTCTTGCCATTCCATCTTCGTCAATAACCAAGCAAATTAGTACAGCTCCATAGCGTTTGGCTATTTTACAATACTCAGCAAATTTCTCCTCTCCATCTTCAAGGTTAGTAGAGTTAATAATTGGCTTTCCACCAATGCACTTTAAAGCCTCTTCAATAGTGTTTACTCTAGTTGCATCAGGCATAAGTGGTAGAGGTATTTTTTGATTATACAACTCCATAACGGCTCTCATATCTTTAGCACCATCACGCCCTGCAAACTCAACATTGACATCAAGACAGTGAGCTCCATCACGAACTTGAGCTTGACCAACTGTTAGAGTACCATCATAGTCACTAGCTAAAATAAGCTCTCTAAAGGCTTTTGAACCAGTTGCATTACTTCTCTCACCTATAAGTAGTGGAGCTGGTTTTTGAAACAGTTCTGTAGTATTAAAGAGTGAAGCTATACTAGGCTCTATACTTCCAGTAGCTTTTTTAGGCACAATGACCTCTACAGCTTTTTTTAGAGCATGAATATGTTGAGGAGTTGTTCCACAACAACCACCTAAAAAGCTAACTCCATCAAACTCTGTAAACTCCAACTGCTTTTGAGTAAATTCATCAGGACCCATAGGGTAGTAGGTGTAACCACCACGGTTTTGAGGAAGCCCTGCATTAGAGTGTACCGATATAGGAATATTACATAATTCACTAAGTACTTTTAAGTGTTTTTTAACTTGATCAGGTCCTGTACCACAGTTAAATCCTAGTGAAAGTATGTCAAATGGTTCGAGTATAGTGACAATAGTCTGGGCATCTGTCCCTATGAGCATTGTTCCAGAGAGTTCTATGGTTACAGAGACCATTATGGGTACTTCTATACCTCTCTCTTTAGAGGCATCTACACAAGCATGTATGGCAGACTTTATCTGTAGTGGGTCTTGACAAGTCTCTAAAAGAAAGAGATCACACCCACCATCTATGAGACCTAAAGCAACAAGTTTATAGCCATCATACATCTCATCATAATGTATATGTCCGAGTGAAGGTAGTTTTGTCCCTGGACCAATAGAACCTAAAACAAATCTAGGTTCATCTTCTGTAGTAAATTCATCACATATCTCTTTAACAATTTGAGCACCTTTCTTAGACAACTCATAAGCCCTATGCCCCATGTCATACTCATCTAGTACCCATGGCATAGTTCCAAAAGTATTTGTCTTAATTAGATCAGCTCCTGCCTTTGCATAGCGTCTATGAATAAGTTTAATTTGCTCTACAGCAGTATCGTTAAGAAGTTCATTACACCCCTCTTGTTCTCTACCCTTATCATCTATCCACGACTTAGCAGGTATATCAAGATCTTGTATCTGTGTACCCATAGCACCATCTATAACTAAGGTTCTCTCTTCTAAAAGTAATTTAATTTTTTCTGTAGTGGACAACTCTTTTCCTTACCTATAATCTTAATTTATATTATTATACACAATTTATATAAATAATAATGTAACAAATCTTAAAAGTCTACCACTCCATATTTATTAGAGATCTACATCATCCTCTAAATCACCACATGCATCTGCTTGAGTAGCATTTTTAGACTTTTTAATACAATCTATAACTTTTAAATTATGATCAATAAATTTAAAAAGTTTGTCTCTAGTAGTATTATCCCAAACATCAAAATCTTCAAACTCTTCATTATTTATCTTCTCTAATTTTCTATTACAATTATTTGCTTCTACTAAATTTTTAGCTTTAGCAAAACATTTTCTACCTGTTGTTAATACTTTCTCTTCTACTAAAAGCTCTTTTTTTAACTCTGGTAACATAGTTTTAGTAATAATAGACATAAGAATCCCCTCAAATGAAAAAACTGATGTAGATAGCATGACAATTAATATAGATTTTTTAAGCATAAAAACTCCCTTTATTTTTTATAATGATATATTATTTATACTTTATAAAAGGTTTTTAGTTACTATCCTTCTAATTTTTTGCTTTTAATCAATATATTGACAATATAGATATAAAAGTGTTAAAATATAAAAATAACTATTAAAAGACAATCATGAAATTAAAATCTATTTTTACAAACAGTTTTGGCATCCTCTTTTCACGCATTACAGGTTTAGGGCGTGATGTACTTATGGCTTCTTCTCTAGGTGCTTCTATATGGTCTGATATGTTTTTTATAGCATTTAAACTACCAAACTTCTTTCGTCGTATATTTGCAGAGGGAGCATTTACACAAGCTTTTATGCCATCTTTTATAGCTTCAAAACATAAAGGTGTATTTACAACAGCCATATTTTTGCGTTTTATGCTCTTCTTAATGTTTTTCTCTCTTACAATTACCTTTTTTCCAGAACCTATAACAAAACTTCTAGCTTGGGGTTGGACAGATGAACAAATAGCTAATACATCACCTCTAACTGCCATAAACTTTTGGTACTTAGACCTCATATTTGTAGTCACATTTATAGCTACATTGCTACAGTACAAAAACCACTTTGCTACTACGGCTATGGCTACTGCTCTACTCAATATCTCTATGATAACAGCTCTTTGGATATATATGAGAGATGACCCAAAGACTGTTGCCTATGCTTTAAGTTTTGCCGTTGTTATTGGTGGTTTTTTACAGATATTTGCTCATGTAGTTGCTATGTATCATTTTAGACTACACCGACTCTTTATAGGTGGGTGGATATACAGAAATAAAAAAGATGTAGAAGAGGAGAAGAGCCACTTCAATTCACTCTTTCTACCTGGTATAGTTGGTAACTCAACTCCTCAAATATCTGCTTTTGTAGATACTCTATTAGCAACATTTCTAGCTACTGGTTCTGTATCGTTTCTATTTTATGCAAATCGTGTGTTTCAACTTCCACTAGCAATCATAGCCATAGCAACTGCTACAGTACTATTTCCTTCTGTCTCTAAAGCCATAAAAAACAATCAAGATGAGAGAGCCTATGCTAACTTAAAACAGGCATTTTGGCTACTTAGCTTTCTTCTTGGTGCTTCTATGGTTGGTGGTATTTTACTAGCAGAACCCATAGTGTGGTTACTTTTTGAAAGAGGTAAATTTACTCAAGTTGAGACACTTCAAACAGTTAGTGTGCTTCAAATGTATATGATTGGTTTACTCCCTTTTGGTTTAGCAAAACTATTTTCACTATTTTTATATGCTACTCACAAACATAAAAAAGCAGCCCAAATAGCTCTCTATTCTCTTATAGTCTCAGTTAGCTCTTCACTTATACTCATGAACTATATGGGTGCATCAGGCTTAGCACTAGCAGGAAGTCTTGGTGGTTGGGTTCTATTTATATTTACAGTTAAGGAAGTAGGAGTAGATAGACTAATAACCATACTTAAA
>Ga0256827_10000829_pt1 | contig 19444 bp, 15 predicted proteins | sample CV84metaG_FD_185977 | JGI IMG/M metagenome (GOLD analysis project Ga0256827, IMG submission 185977) | Hydrothermal vent microbial communities from East Pacific Rise, Pacific Ocean - CV84 | ecosystem: Environmental > Aquatic > Marine > Hydrothermal vents | place: Pacific Ocean: East Pacific Rise... | reverse complement strand
GGATCAGTTCGATATGATCACGCTTTTACATAAGATCTCTACATTTAAACAGGGTTTTGCAGACAACTCTTTAAGTATAGGACGGCTTAAGAACAAGTTGACACTTTTGACAATACGTATTGAAGAGCGTGTAAAAATGACAGAAGCACCTATTGTAGTAGAAGAGTTTTTTAAAGAAAAAGGTTTGGATGAAAAAGAGAAACGTATTTTTCTTGCATTACTGAAAGAGGAATACTCAGGTGGAGAAGGTCAGTTTAGAGATATGAACACACTGATAGAGTTAATCTCTTTTGATGAATATGAAAAGATCAAAAATCGTGCTCTGCTTGAAGATGGCGCAAAACTCATTACTGAAGAGATCATAGATTACGAAGAGATACTCAATATGTTTGGTGGTGTTTCTCGTGCTTTTTACCTACAGGAAGAGGTTATGCAGCGTATTATTCATCCCAATAAAACAAAAAAAGTTACTAAACTGAAACTGGATGCACTGGTACAGGAGCAGGAACTTTTTGAGTATTTAAATCCTGCAACCACACTGGATGATGTGGTGTTGCATCCCAAAACAAGAGAGACGCTTAACAATGTTGTCAAACAGGTTGACAAAGAAGTGTTTAAAAAACTCAGAGAGTGGGGGATCAAAGATAAACGCAAGACCATTGATGCACGTATTATCTTTTACGGTGCGGCAGGAACAGGTAAAACCATGACTGCTGTGAGTTTGGCCAAAACACTTAAAAAACCTATTTTGTCTTTTGACTGTTCAAAGATACTCTCCATGTATGTCGGAGAGAGTGAAAAAAATGTACGAAAGATATTTGATGATTTTAAAGATTTGAGTACAAAAGCAAAAGTAGAACCCATTTTACTTTTGAACGAGGCAGACCAGTTTTTAAGTTCACGCAGTGAAGGGGCCGGATCTTCAGCAGATAAAATGCACAATCAGATGCAAAATATTTTTCTCGAACAGATAGAGAAATTTGAGGGAATACTCATTGCCACGACCAACCTGCTTGGTAACATAGACAAAGCCTTTTCCAGACGTTTTAATTATAAGATCGAATTTAAGAAACCCGGGAAAAAACAGCGTTTGCGTCTCTGGCAGTTCATGTTACCGGAAAAAGCAGATTATACAGAAGATTTTGATGTAGAAGCATTGTCAAAATATGAGTTGACAGGTGGACAAATTAACCTTATTATTAAAAATACTGCTTACAAAGTAGCAGTACGAGAAGAGTCTGTTTTTGGAAATCATGATTTTTTAGAAGAGATAGAAAAAGAGTTAGGGTCAAGTTTTGATGGAGCAAAGAGTATGGGATTTAAGGTTTAAATCATATGCTCCTCACCGGAGACCGTTTTATTTCACAATCTCCAACTTTGTCCCTAGCAAACCGATCATTCCTGTCTTTACATTTAAAGGGGTAAAACCATGTGTCTCCAGGATGCGTGAAGCAGTAACGGATCTGCTTCCGCTTCTGCAGTAGACAATGATCTGTTTATTTTTATCTGCATCAAGTTTGTCAAGATTTACTTTAAGTGTACTCAAGGGAATAAGTTTTGCACCTTTGATATGCCCTGTTTTAAACTCGTTCACAGTCCTGACATCCAGAAGTGTTACATTATTATCATTTACAATGAGAGTGTAAGCCTGTTTTGCAGAGATAGATTTAAAGTTTGCAAATATCCACCCTTTGCTGTATGCAAACCATACGATCAGCCCTGCCATAGCTACCCAATAAAGTATATTGGTATAATTTTTACGATTCAACATTTACTGTTCCTCTCCTGCTTTACTTTAATTCTTGCCATTAATACGCTTTATAATTTTTTGATATTGTAACCACTTTTTTTTGTTTCACATAGTTACATCGTCCCAAACTAATCTTTCAAAGCAAATATATAGCAAAATACTTTAACCATCTTTCAGATAATATAAAAGTGATATTCTGAGAATACTCTCGATATACGTGTATACCGAAGAGAAGAATTAATATAGTTAAGGGATTAATATGACTCATGTAATTACAGAACACGCTTATTTCGGTGTCTTTGTTCTATTTGCATTGACAGCGGTTGCGTTTCCGGCAACACTGTTCTTGGCAAGACTTGTTAGTAGAAAAATGGCTAAACTTGATACAGAAAAGCTTAAACTTAGTATCTACGAATGTGGACCGGAGGTCACAAAGCAACCAAATACCATCTCCGTACAGTTTTATTTGATAGCACTTTTGTTCATTTTGTTCGATGTGGAGATCATCTTTATGTTCCCATGGGCTATTGACTTTAAACTGCTTGGTTGGTTTGGTTTTACGGAAATGATACTATTTATATTACTACTTGCGATTGGTTTCGTATATGCATGGAAAAAAGGAGCACTTGAATGGCACAGCATCAAGTAAATTATGCCTCAGCAGCAGGCTTGCCGATAGCTTTGACTTCGGTAGACAAATTAGTAAACTGGGGGCGTTCAAATTCACTTTGGCCACTGACTTACGGACTCGCATGTTGTGCGATCGAAATGATGGCATCGGGTGCATCCCGTTATGACTTCGATAGAATGGGAACGATCTTTAGAGCCTCTCCAAGACAGGCAGATGTAATGATCTTGGCAGGAACACTTTCTAAAAAGCACTCAGAGTTTGCAAGAAGACTGTATGACCAGATGACAGAGCCTAAATGGGTCATCTCCATGGGGTCATGTGCAAACACAGGTGGTATGTTCAACACATACGCAACGGTACAGGGTGTGGATCGTATCATTCCTGTAGATATCTATCTCCCCGGTTGTGCGCCACGTCCTGAGACACTTCAGTATGCATTAATGATGCTTCAGAAGAAGATCAGAAGAGAGTCTGCAAACATGAATAACAATACAAAACAAAACTTGAGGTTAGTGTAATGAGAAAATACGTACCAAAAGACAATGTTCAGGGTAAAGCTTACTATACGGACAGATATTGGGTCGCTCCGCGTGTCCCTAGAGAAGCAGTAGAAGCAGATTCCCACTTTGCAACTGTAGTGAAAGCTTTGGGAAGATCAGCAAAAGAGTCTTATGTTGAGATCGGACAGTTGGTAATACATATCGATGCAGCAAAAAACCTTGAAGTTATGAAAAAACTTAAAGAGAGTTGCGGCTATACACAATGTTCAGAGCAAAGTGCAGTAGATTATTTGGCTCAAGACGGTGAATTTGAACTTTTTTACCAGCTTCTTAATATTACAGAAGCCAAAAGAGTAAGAGTTGTGTGTCGTATTAAAAAGGGTGAAGCGATAGAAAGTATTACATCCCTTTACAAATCTGCGAACTTTGCAGAACGTGAAATGTTCGATATGTTCGGGATCAAAGTGAACAACCATCCATTCCTTAAACGTATTCTTATGCCTGATGACTGGGAAGGACATCCTCTTCTTAAAACCTATCCTATGATAGGTGATGAGTTTGCCTCATGGTATGAAGTAGATAAGATCTTTGGTAAAGAGTACAGAGATGTGATCGGTCCTGAAAACAGAGATCCTTCGCGTATTGACAGATATGATACAAAACGTTTCTCACGAGTCGGATATGAAGTACCGTTCGATGCAGATATCTCTGCAGGTGAAAAAGAACAAGCAATAGAATACAGTGAAACCATTTTGGTCGATTATACAAAATCATCTAAGCAATTAGATGAGAGAAGATAAGGGGAGAGTATGCAACAGCCTAATAAATTAACGCCATTTTTTGAAAACTTGAATTTTGAGCGTGATGACAATACTATGGTTATCAACTTTGGTCCTCAGCACCCTTCAGCACATGGTCAACTCAGACTTGTACTTGAATTAGATGGTGAGCAGGTGGTCAAAGCGTATCCGGATATCGGTTACCTTCACAGAGGTATCGAAAAAATGGCAGAGAATATGACCTATAATGAATTTTTGCCGACAACAGACAGACTGGACTATATTGCATCAACTTCTAACAACTATGCGTATGCATTGGCCGTAGAGAAACTGATCGGTATTGAAGCACCAAGAAGAGCACAGGTGATCAGAACAATGCTCCTTGAGATCAACAGGATCATCTCTCACCTTTTCTTTGTTGCCACACATGCCTTGGATGTCGGTGCGATGTCAGTATTCCTTTATGCTTTCCGTGAACGTGAATATGCGATGGATCTTATGGAAGATTACTGTGGAGCGAGATTGACGCATTCAGCAGTACGTATCGGTGGAGTACCTTTGGATCTTCCAAAAGGTTGGCTGGAAAATGTTATTACATTCTGTGATAAGATCGATACAGAAGTAGATGAGACATACGGGGCACTTTTAAATGAGAACCGTATTTGGAAAATGCGTCTTGAAGATGTGGGTGTTATCTCTGCTGAAAATGCACTCTCATGGGGATGTACAGGACCAATGCTTAGAGGTTCCGGTGTAAATTGGGACATTAGAAAAGAGGAGCCGTACGAACTCTATCCGGAACTTGATTTTGATATTCCTACTTCTGACAGATGTGACTCTTACGGACGTTTTAGAATTTATATGGAAGAGATGAAGCAGTCAACAAGAATCCTTAAGCAGCTTATTCCTATGTATAAAGAGTCTGAACCTCAGTTAATGGCACATGCACCGCAGTATATTTCTGCTCCAAAAGAGGAGATAATGACTCAAAACTACGCATTAATGCAGCATTTTGTTCTTGTAACACAGGGGATGAGACCGCCAAAAGGTGAAGTCTATGTTCCAACTGAATCGCCAAAAGGTGAACTTGGTTTCTATATCAAATCAGAAGGTGAGCCGTATGCTTACAGACTGAAGTGTAGAGCACCGAGTTTCTTCCACACAGGTTTACTTCAAGAGCTTCTTGTAGGTACATATATAGCAGACGTCGTTACGATCATTGGTACTACCAATATCGTATTCGGTGAAGTCGATCGTTAAGGAGAGCATAAATGAAAAGATATGATTTAAGACATTTAAAAGATGATTTTTATGACAGAATGGTCGAGCTCATCGATAAAGGTATTACTGTTGGGGAAGTAGGAATATTTCTTTTTGAAGTAGGAGATTTTTCTTCTATCCAGAAATCTGCAGATACTGTCAGAGCAACAGGTCATGACTTGATGAATTCACTGAAATTCAATGAAGTTGACTGGACTGTAGTGGTTAAAAAAGTAGATGAAGCAACACAGACAGCAAGAGCAGAAAAGATTGCTGCCGCTAAAGTGGAAGCAGAGAAAAAAGCTGAAGAAGCAAGGGTTGCTGCAGAAGAGAAAGCTGAAGCTGACAGGATTGCTGCGGAAGCCAAAGCGAAAGAAGAAGCTGAAAAAGCAGCGGCAGCGGCAAAAGAGAAAGAAGAAGCTGAAAAAGCTGAAGCGGAAGCAAAGGCTAAAAAAGAGGCAGAAGAGAAAGCAGATGCCGAAGCGAAAGCAGCAGCTTCAACAAAAAAACCTGCAGCGAAACCAGCTACAAAAAAAGCTCCGGCAAAAAAACCTGCTTCTAAATCAGCAAGAAAGCCAAGGGCTAAATAATGTCAGGCATAGTATTCTCTACTTGGAGAGACGAATTTATCGATAATCGTGGTAAAATGTCTCAAGAGTGGGGTGAATCTGGATTCAAACTACCAGAAACATATCATGGAGATACAAACTCTAAAGCATTTATAGGTTGGGATGGCGTTGCTATTTTCGATGAAGATATAGATGCAGTGGAGTTAGCATCACAATATGCGGCACAGTACCAGGAGTACTCTGAAGCATGTGGTCGTTGTGCTCCAGGTAGATGGGGTGGTAGGATCCTCTATGATTTACTCGACAAAATAGCTCGTGGTGAAGGTACACATGATGACACAGAGCATTTAAAGGAGATCTCCCAAACAATGATGGCAACATCCAAATGTGAGATCGGAAAAACTGTACCTAAACCTATTTTAGACCTGATGGAACATTATAAAGATCAGTTTGATACTTGTATTGATGCACAAATTCCTTCTAAACATTATGCAGGAGATACGAATTATATTGCCAAAGTAACGGCACCTTGTACAGATATGTGTCCGGCACATGTCGATATTCCTGCATATATTGAAGGGGTGAGAGATATGGTATTTACAGAATCTTTAGCCGCAACAAGACAGACCATGCCTCTTGCGCATACTTGCGGACGCGTATGTCCTCATCCTTGTGAAGATGCCTGCCGTCGTACAAACCTTGATGAGCCAATCTCTATTATGGAACTTAAGCGTTTGGGTGCGGACTATGAAACAGACCATGAGCTTCCCTGGTTACATCCGGTTGAACCTAAACCATTGAGAAATGATGGTAAAAAAGTTGCAATAATCGGTGCGGGCCCTGCAGGATTGACAGCAGCATACTATTTGGCACTTGAGGGTATACAGTCACATATTTTTGAAGAGTTACCTGTTAACGGTGGTGAAGTTGCTGTAGGTGTTCCTGAATATCGTATGCCTATTGGAAAGTACCAAAAAGATATTGATCTTGTTCTTGAACTTGAAGCGGTAAGTATTACGAATAATCATAGAGTAGATGCAGAGAGATTGAAAGAGATAGAATCTGAATACGATGCAGTTATGCTTGGATTTGGTGCCAGACTTTCCAAGAAAGTACGTGCAGCCAATGAAAACCAGGATATGGGTGGTTACTGGGGTGCGATAGATATGCTTGACAAGGTAAACTTGTGGCATAAATATGGTATCGGTTCACCGGCATCAAATGAGTTGGAAGGTAAAACGGTTGTTTGTGTAGGTGGTGGATTCACCTCTATGGATGTGGTACGATGCTCAATTCGTGAAGGTGCAAAAAAAGTGATTATGCTTTACCGTCGTGATGAAAAAACGATCATTCGTAACACAACGTACGAAGAGTATCATGAAGCAGTTGAAGAGGGTGTTGAATTTATCTTCCACTCTGCGATTGAAGAGATCTACGATGATAAGAAGAATATCACTGCACTGAAAGTCAATCGTTTTGAGTTGGTACCTGATCCTAATGGCGGTAGAGCACAACTTGTGAAGATCGAAGATGGGGATTTTGAAATTGAATGTGACTATCTTATCCCGGCTGTTTCTCAGGCGCTTGATACACAAATTCTTCCGGAAGAGTGGAATCTTGAAATGACTTCATGGAACAGTATCTTGACTAATGGTAAAGATTTTATGACTTCACGTCCCGGGGTGTTTGCTGCAGGTGACTGCGAGTATGGTCCAATGACCATTGTAAACTCGGTAGGTCAGGCAAGACGAGCTGCTTCAGTGATAAGCCGTTATATTTATGATGGTAAATGTACTTTACTGGATGATGAGATTATGGAAGACCACTTGAACAGACTCAAAGTATATGACAAAAAAGAGAAGGTCAGTGGTTGGATGCCGGGACTTCCTCGTGCTGAAAGTGAAAAACTTGAAGTAGATGAGCGTAAAACAAATAACAAAGAAGTTAATCTTGGCTTCACGGGTGAAGAAGCGCTCTCTGAAGCAGAAAGATGTATGCGTTGTTATTATATCTCTATGGTGGCGGTGTAATATGGGCATACATAATTCTATAAATAAAGGCAAAGATATTACTGTTACTATTGACGGTAAAACCTGTAAAAGTACCTTTGGAAAAACGATCCTTGAGATCGCAAGAGAGAATGATATTTATGTTCCGACCATGTGTTACCTTACAAAAGTGCAACCTATAGGCTCATGCCGTATGTGTATGGTAAATGTTGAAGGTGTGGATGGAATGATCCTTTCTTGTCAGGAAAAAGCAACAGATGGTGCCGTGATCAATACAAATAATGATGAGATCCATAAAGAGCGTCAGAGTATTATGAAACTCTACAATGTAAATCATCCTTTAGAGTGTGGTGTATGTGATAAGAGTGGAGAATGTGATCTGCAAAATAAAACCATGGAATTTGATGTTGAAGTACAAAACTTTACAGCTAGAGACCAATACAGACCGGTAGAGAACTGGGGACATGTTTCCTATGATCCTGCACTTTGTATCATGTGTGAAAAGTGTGTAAGGGTTTCTACTGAAATTACAGGGGATGAAGCACTGCAGCTTCAATTTGGTGGATATTCCTCGACGATCATAAATGTTAAAAAAGAGAAAAATTATGCTTCTTTGGGTGAAGCAGCCGCAGTATGTCCTGTGGGTGCCCTGGTAGATACGAATTTTAAGTACTCGGCAAATGCATGGGAGCTTACAAAGATCCCATCTGCCTGTCCACATTGTGGCGGTGGTTGTCAAATGACCTATGAAGTGAAGAACAATAAGATCTATCGTATAACAAATGCATTTGAATTTTCAAATCTTTGCGGTGCAGGCAGATATGCATTTGACTATGCAAATGAAAATGTGATAAAAGAGAAAGAAGCATTTGAAAAAGCAGTGAAAGCAGTTGAAAATGCAGGGTCTATGATCTTTTCAAGTCAAACTTCCAATGAAGAAGCACTTATTTTACAAAAGCTTAAAGAGAAATTAGGATTCAAACTGATCTCGCATGAAGCAAAAGCCTATCAAAAATTTATGCAGTCATACAGCACTATTACGGGTAAAAGTCTCTATAACGGAACACTCAAGGCACTTTCTGAGTCAAGAGCAGTGATCGTTATGGGAACAAAGATCAATAATGACAGTCCAACGGTTAAATATCATATTAATATGGCGAGTAAATGGCACAGTGCAAGAGTAGCATATATGCATCCTCTTGAAGACAAAGAGATGCAAAATATCGTGACACAATTCATTAAATATGAGGCGGGGAGCGAGGAGGGTGTTGCTGCACTGCTGGCAGATGCATTGTTGAAGGATATTGAAGTTCCTAAAGCAATACGTACATTTTTGGATGATCTTGATATCGGTAATTTAAGTGCAGAGAGTAACATCGGTGAAGAAGAGCTTGAAACATTAAGAAAATCACTGATCAAAAAATCAGGTTTTTCTTTAGTTGTAGGCTCAGATCTCTATGCACATCCTAGAGCAGAACATATTGCAAAACTTGTTGCACTGCTTGAAGAATATGCAGGATTTAACGTTATTTGTGTCCCACCGGCAGGAAATGCAATGGGTATTTCACTTATTTGTGACCTTGATGATGAAGCAGAAGGCTTAACGGTCGGATATAACACACCTGCTGATTTCACACTTTCTGCTTTAGGCGGAGGTGACCTTGATATGCCGGCAATGAATCAACAGGAGGGAACTCTGACAACTTTAGATAAAAGAGTTGTACCGATGAACGTTGCGCTTCCTTACGGAGGATATATACTGAATGACATAGCAAATGTTTTGGGTGTGAATGCCAAATATACGATAGACCATACAAAAGCACTACCTACAGAAAAAGGTTTTGAAGGCATTGAATTTGATTCACTTCCTGATTATTTTGATTCTGTAGGCAATGAAAATAGAGGATATCTTTTAAAAGTACAGAAAGTTTCGCTAAAAAGAACACTTGAAGAAGTGGCTGAAATAGAAGGTTTTGATGGAGCTGTTATTTATAATTGTAATCCGACAGAGCAATTTTCAGCATTTACAGCCAAATCAAAATTATTGAAAGATGAAGCTGTGTTGTTAGGTTCTCAGCAATTTGCAACGGCAACCAAATTAAAAGATGGAGAAAATATTCGCTATACTTTAGATGGTGTAGCGTTTGACCGTGTGTTTAAGATTGATACATCTATGAAAGGAACCATCGCACTCAACCCTACATTTGATATGGAATTAAGTGCGGCTTTGTTATCCTCTTATAGGTTTAGCAGGTTAGATTTTGAAAGGGCAGGAAATTAATATGAGTACAGTCAATATTAAGATTGATGGTAAAGATTTTGCAGTGAAAGAGGGTGAATACATCCTTAATGCAGCACGTGCCAACGATGTTTTTATCCCAGCTATTTGTTACTTGACAAGATGTTCGCCAACTCTGGCGTGTCGTCTTTGTCTTGTAGAAGCTGACGGAAAACAGGTATATGCATGTAATGCAAAAGTAAAAGAGGGTATGGAGATCACTGTTGATACACCAAATATTCTTGAAGAGCGTCGTGCTATCATGGAAGTGTATGATGTCAATCACCCGCTTCAATGTGGTGTGTGTGATAAAAGTGGTGAATGTGAACTTCAGAACTATACTCTTGAACTGGGTGTAGATTCTCAATCATATATGATACAAGATACAAAAAGAGAGACAATAAACTGGTCTTCCGTACTGCATTATGATGCCGGACTTTGTATTGTATGTGAACGTTGTACCACTGTATGTAAAGATATGATAGGTGATGCCGCGATCTCAACAAACAAAAGAGGTGGAGAAGCACTGGATAAAGGTTTCAAAGAGACGATGCCTAAAGATGCATATGCCATGTGGAACAAACTTCAAAAATCTGTGATCGCTCCAAGTAACGGTACAGATTTTACAAATTGTTCTGACTGTGGTGAATGTACAGCAGTTTGTCCTGTCGGTGCATTGACAGGTAGAGACTTCCAGTATACATCAAATGCCTGGGATCTGAAGCGTACACCGGCAACTTGTGCACATTGTAGTAGCGGATGTCAAATTTATTATGAGACAAGACCGACTTCCATAGAGAATAGAAATGAAAAAATATTCCGTGTGAGCAATGAGTGGAACTATGTTTCTCTTTGTGGTGCAGGACGTTACGGATATGACTTTGAAAACAATGTAGAAGCAAAAGACGAAAAAGCATTTGCAGCTGCAATTGAAGCCGTTAAAAATGCGGAGAGTATCAGGTTTAATTCTGTGATTACGAATGAAGAAGCGTTAATGCTTCAAACACTTAAAGAGAAAACAGGTGTAAAATTGGTTAATCCGGATGCAAAAGCATTCCAGAAATTCCTTTCATTTTACTCTTCAGCAGCAGGACAGTCGCTTTACAGCTTTAATTTCAAAGAAGTCATGGCAACTGATTTTGTTATGTCCGTGGGGACATCTTTGAGAAATGATAATCCTAATGCGCGGTATGCTTTCAATAATGTTCAGAAGATGAATAAAGGTGCCGGATTGTATTTTCATCCGGTAGGAGACAATCTTGTCCCTACATTCGGAAAAAATATAGAAGTATTTACCCATAAAGTAGGCTTGGAAGAAGCAGCACTTTATCTGATACTGGATCTTTTTGCTGATGCAGATAAGCTTCCTGCTGATGTGAAAGAATATCTTGCAAGTTTTAAATCTTCAAGCACAAAAACCATTAAAGAGAAAGTAATGAAAGATGTTACTGAAACTGTAGTGGATGAAGAGACAGGTGAAAGCAAAGAAGTGACCAAAAAAGTACCTGAAATGGTAGAAAAAGAGATCACTGTTGAATCTAACGGTCTTCTTGAACTTCTTGGGAAAGATTCTGATACCTTTACTGCAACATTTGAAAAAATGATGAAGAAGAAAGAGAGTTTCTCATTGATCGTTGGTGAAGATTTATATTTCCATGAAAAGGCCGAGAATATTGCCAAGCTGATAGCATTGATCGAAGAGACATCTTCTGTTTCTGTAGCAATGATCCCACCTAAGACAAACTCTTTGGGGGTTGCACTTATTTGTGATCTTGATGAAGAAGCTACAGGAGCTACAGTAGGGTACAATGAAAATGGTGACTTCAGACTTTCGGCACTTGGAGACGGTGATCTTGATATGCCGGCAATGAACCAGCAGGAAGGTACATTGACAAATATGCATAAAAGAGTTACTCCGACGAATGCTGCTTTAGAGTACAAAGGGTATGAACTTAATGACATTATGAAAGTGTTAGTAGATGCGCCAAGTGAAACAATTGACTGGACGGTAAAACTTCCGGTATCCAAAGGTTTCAAAGCTGCAGAGTTTGACAGTTTGCCAAATGGCTATCTGAATGACGGTACCGAGAACAGAGGGTATGAGCTTGCAATGAAAACAAGAAAAGTCAAAGAGATCAAAGTAGATAAGATTGATGAATCTGCCATACTTGATGGAGAGATCGTCTATAGATGTAATCCGCAAAGACAATTCAATGACTTCTCAGATAAAGCACATGAGATCTTTGAAGCCTTTGGTCTTTATGCAAGTACAGCCAAAGCAGAAGCTCTGGGTAAAAAAGTAGAGCTTGTTTTTGCGAACAGAAGCATTACTGTGGATGTTATTGCAGATGAAAGAATGGAAGGTGATATTGTCTCCCTTGCTGATTTCAAAAGTGCTCAAGATGTCTATACTCTTTTTGGTGGATCCAGATACAAAACAGTAACAATGAGAAAGGTGTAATATGGAAATAGTAAACGTACAACATTTACCGGAAGTTACAGCAGCAGGTGTAATTATAAAGGCCATTATTATTTTGGCAGTTATCTCTGCAATTGCTGGTTTCGGTACATTCATCGAAAGAAAAGTACTTGCATTTATGCAAAGAAGATTAGGCCCTATGCATGTAGGACCTTACGGGCTATTGCAGCTGGTAGCTGATGGGATAAAACTTTTTACCAAAGAAGATATTGTTCCTCAAAATGCGAATCCTTTTATATTCAAGATCGCACCGATTATTACAGCAGCAACAGCTTTTATTGCCCTGTCAGCTGTACCTGTTTTCCCTGATTTTACAATTCCTGAATGGATTCCTTTGCTGGGAGGCACTTTTGTCCCTTCCATTGCAGCAGATATCAATATTGGTATCCTGTTTGTATTGGGTATGATGGCGGCAGGTCTTTACGGTCCGCTTCTTGCAGGTATGGCACAAGCCAATAAATGGGGTATTATCGGTTCAGCAAGAACAGCGGTTCAATTCTTGTCTTATGAAGTAGTAACAGGGCTCTCTATTTTAGCACCTATTATGCTTGTCGGCTCACTTTCATTTGTTGATTTTAACAGTTATCAGGCAGGGGGAGTTGGTTCATGGCTTATCTGGCAGCAGCCGGTAGCATTTGTTCTTTTCCTTATTGCAGGATTTGCAGAGACGAACAGAACACCATTTGATCTTCTTGAGCATGAGGCAGAAGTGGTTTCAGGGTATGCTACAGAGTATTCCGGAATGAGATGGGGAATGTTTTTCATTGGTGAATATGCGAATATGATCACTGTTTCAATTATTGCAGCGGTTGTTTTCCTTGGTGGATACAGCGTAGAAGGAATTGGTTGGTTGACTATCATCTTGAAAGTAGCATTCTTCTTCTTCTTGATGTTATGGGTAAGAGCATCTTGGCCACACATTAGACCAGATCAGTTGATGTGGCTCTGTTGGAAAGTCTTAATGCCAATTGCAGTGATCAATATTGTGATCACTGGTATTGTGATGATGGTATAAGGGGATAATATGGGTTTAGAACAATTTAAAAACAGAAATGTAGGAACACAGAACTATAAAAAACTAGAGATAGGTAAAACACCTGAAGGTTGGGTAGAAGAGTTTACACAAGTGGTGAAAAGAACGTTCAACGGTGAACTTTTTGTAGGTCTTTGGGTAACACTCAGAGAGATGGTTAAAGCACTTTTCTTTGACAATATGCATACAATACAGTATCCATTTGAAAAGCTGCCTATCTCTCCAAGATACAGAGCGATCCATGATATGCTCAGACTGCTTGAAAGTGGTCATTACAGATGTATCGGATGTGGGCTTTGTGAAAAGATCTGTATCTCGAATTGTATTACAATGGATACAAGATATGATGAGAATCAGCGTAAAGAGGTAAGTGAATATACGATCAACTTCGGTAGATGTATCTTTTGCGGATATTGTGCAGAAGTGTGTCCGGAGTTGGCGATCGTACATGGACAGAGATATGAGACAGCATCTGAGCAAAGAGCAAGTTTTTCACTCTTTGAAGATATGTTGACACCTATCGACAAGCTTAACTTACAACAAGAGTATGACGGATTTGGTGCAGTATCACCAAATGCTGATGATAATATTAAACAAACGCCATTAGCGTATTAAGGAGGAGAGAATATGTATGAAGCAGTAGCATTTTATCTATTTTCAGTTTTAATAATAGGGCTTTTCCTCATTACCATAATGAGTAAAAATGTACTCTATGCGATGACATCGCTTGCAGCAGGAATGGTGTTGATCTCAGGATTTTTCTTTATCTTGGGTGCAGATTTCCTGGGTGTGGTTCAACTTATAGTGTATGTAGGAGCAATCATGGCTCTTTACTCATTTGCAATGATGTTCTTTGATGCAACAAGAGATATAAAAGAGAAAACAACAAATAGTGCTTTGGTATTTTTACTTGGCGGTCTGTCAGCATTGGTTTTAGTACTTATTTTTGCAGCACCTATTCACAATGAAGCAATTCAGGCACTCTATCCTATGCATGAAGGGGTTGGAAATGCACAAGATGTGGGGATCGTACTTTTTACAAAGTATCTTGTCCCATTTGAGGTAGCAGCAGTGATGCTACTTGTAGCAATGATCTCAGGGATTCTCCTTGCGGGTAAAAAAATGGATCTAAGCCTCACTGAAGATTTGAGTGCAGATGATGAAATCTTGACACAAAAGGATGAAAAATGATAGGTTTATCTCATTACCTTATCGTCTCAGCACTTATCTTTTCTATAGGATTGATGGGTGTATTAAGAAGAAGAAATCTTTTAATGCTTTTCTTCGCAACAGAGGTTATGCTCAATGCAGTAAATATTGCATTTGCAGCCATTTCTCACTATTACAACGATCTGACAGGTCAAATGTTCGCTTTCTTTATTATTGCTATTGCAGCAAGTGAAGTAGCAGTTGGACTTGGTCTGTTAATTGTATTATATAAAAAATACGGCAGTCTTGATCTTGATGATCTTGCAAGTATGAAGGGATAATGATGGAAAATTTAGTATATATAGCATTATTTGCTCCGTTTGCAAGTTCTATGTTCTCAGCACTTTTTGGAATGAGTCCAAGACAGACATTTGTAGGGATCATAGCTTCAACGTTACTGTTCATCTCTTTTGCCGCTTCGGCAACATTGGCATATCATGTTTATTCAACGGGTACGGCTATTCATTTAACAATGATGGAGTGGATCTCAGCCGGTGATCTTACGATCCCGTTTGGTTTTCTTGTTGACCAGGTATCTGTTACAATGATGACAGTGGTTACTCTGGTCTCTACGGTGGTTCATATTTATTCTATTGGATACATGGATCACGATAAGAGTTTTAACCGATTCTTCTCTTACCTTTCTGCATTTGTTTTTTCAATGATGATCCTTGTCATGTCAGATAACTTTGCCGGGCTTTTTATTGGTTGGGAAGGTGTGGGTGTCTGTTCTTGGTTGCTTATTGGTTTTTGGTATCACAAGGCAGATGTTACAAGAGAAGAAAATCCTTCTATCTCTCCATCATGGGCAGCAAATGAAGCGTTTATCGTAAACCGTATTGCTGACCTTGGAATGCTGGTTGGACTCTTCATCCTTTACTGGAATGTTGGAAGCCTTCAGTATGATGTGGTTTTTGCAGCACTTCCTGATCTAAGTGGTTCAGTACTTAATGCTGCAGCACTTGCGCTCTTTATTGGTGCAATGGGTAAATCAGCTCAGTTCCCGTTACATACATGGCTTACGGATGCAATGGAAGGGCCTACTCCGGTTTCTGCATTGATCCACGCAGCAACAATGGTAACAGCAGGGGTTTTCCTTGTAATTCGAGCTAACCCGCTCTTTGGTATGGATGAAGTGGCAGGGGTAAGTTACTTTATTGCCGCACTTGGTACATTTGTAGCATTCTTTGCAGCATCTATGGCACTGGTGAACAGAGACTTAAAAAGAATTATTGCATTTTCAACACTTTCTCAGTTAGGGTATATGTTTGCAGCAGCAGGACTTGGTGCATATTGGATAGCACTTTTCCATCTTGCTGCACACGCATTCTTCAAAGCACTTCTCTTCCTTGGTGCAGGTAACGTAATGCATGCAATGGATGATGAACTTGATATCTTTAAAATGGGTGGATTGAAAAAAGCAATGAGATGGACCTATATCTATATGGGTCTGGCTTCATTGGCTCTGGCAGGTATTCCATTCTTTGCAGGGTTCTTCTCAAAAGATGCGATCATTGAAACAGCATTTAATGAGGGTACCTTTATTTTATGGGCTATTTTGGTCATTACAGCAGGTATGACAGCCTTCTATAGCTTTAGACAAGTATTCCTTACCTTCCATGGTGATGAAAGATATAAAGAAGCAGGGATCCATCCTCATGAAATGTACAAATTTGTACTTATTGCAATGTCTCCTCTTGCAATATTGGCAGCGATCGCTGGTTTCTTTATGGGTGGTTACGAACATTTTGTAACAAAACTTCTACCGGAATATCATATGTCTGAGCATACACATCATCTTGCATGGATATTGGGACTTCTTGTTCTTGTGGTTGCGGTAAGTGGTATTGCATTGGCATATAAGAAGTATGCAAACGGACTTAAAAGAGATGAAGCGCTTGAAAACAGCTTTGTATATAAGCTTCTTGCAAATCAATACTATATCCCGCAACTCTATGAAGGATTCATTACTAAACCGTATGCGATGCTCTCAGAACATATGTGGAAAGATATAGATATGAAGATAGTGGATGCAAGTGTAGATGGTATAGCTAAATTCCTATACAAAAGTGGTGATGGTACAAGAAAGATGCAAACAGGTAACCTTTCAAACTATCTAAATTGGATGGCTGTTGGTGCAGTAATACTCTTGGTAGTCGCAGCCATTTCTGCGATGTTAGTTTAAGGAGTCGAAATGGATAATATTTTAAGTATATTAGTATTTTTCCCGGCAATCGCAGGATTGTTAGGTTTTGTTGTAAATAAAGATAGTGCAAGAGCATATGGTATCACAGTTGCTGCCATTGAATTCTTCCTCTCTTTATGGTTGTGGTTCAGTTTTGACTCTGCAAATGCAGGGATGCAATTCGTAGAGTTGATCCCTTTAATACCGGATATGGGTATTGGTTATTATGTAGGTGTTGATGGTATTTCATTATTCATTATTCTTATGGCAACGCTTATGACGCTTATCGGTATGATGAGTATGAGTATTACTAAAAACATTAAGAATATGATCATTACACTTCTTTTTCTTGAAATGACAATGGTTGGTGTATTCGTAGCACTTGATGCGATCATCTTCTATCTTTTCTGGGAACTTTCACTTGTACCTATGTTATATATTATTGGTGCCTGGGGTGGAAATTTGAGAGTGTATGCTTCTATTAAATTCTTCCTCTATACATTTATGGGATCGCTCATTATGTTGGTGGGAATGCTTTTTGTTGCTTATGTCTATCATAACCTTACAGGGGTATGGAGTTTTGCGATTACAGATTGGTATTCTCTGGTACTTCCGGTCAATTATCAGCTTTGGCTCTTTGCAGCATTCTTCTTTGGATTTGCCATTAAAGTTCCAATGTTCCCGTTCCATACCTGGTTGCCATATGCTCACGGGCAGGCACCAACGATCGGTTCGGTAATATTGGCAGCAGTATTGCTGAAAATGGGTACTTACGGATTTGTAAGATTTTCACTTCCAATGTTCCCTGATGCATCTGTCATGATGATCACACCGATCGCCATTCTTTCGATCATTATGATCATCTATACCGCAATGGTTGCTTATGCGCAAAAAGATATTAAGCAAGTAATTGCCTATTCATCTGTATCACACATGGGTATTATCATGCTTGGTATTTTTGCAATGAACGCAGAAGGTATTTCAGGTTCAGTTTTCCAAATGTTGTCTCACGGTATTGTATCGGGTGCACTGTTTATGCTTGTTGGTGTTATTTATGACAGAAGACATACTAAAATGATGGATGAGTTCGGTGGTCTTGCTTCTGTAATGCCTAAGTATGCTGTTATCTTCGGTATTATGCTCATGGCGGCAGTCGGTTTACCGTTGACCATAGGTTTTGTCGGTGAATTCCTTGTATTGCTTGGTTTCTATCAGGTATCACCTATCATGACTGTTCTGGCAGGTACATCCATCATCATTGGTGCGATCTATATGCTTGCAGTGTATAAAAAGACTTTCTTTGGTCCCGTGACCAATGAAGCAAATAAAACACTGAAAGATCTTGATAAGAGAGAGACTTGGTCTCTGATCCCATTGGTTCTTATTGTTGTCTGGTTGGGTATTTATCCTAAGCCGGTCTTGGAACCGATTGACAATTCTGTAAAAGCAATGGTCTCTTTCATGCATGAAAAAGCTATTACCCAAGAGGCAAAAGATATGATAAAAGTAGCCAAAACTAAGGAGGTTAAGTAATGTTACAACCTATTAATGTAAGTTTAGAAAGTCTTAATCTCATCACACTGGCACCAATGCTTATTGCTATTGCCGGTGCTTTGATAATTTTAGTACTTGATCTGATCAATGATAAGTTACATAAGTCACTCTACGTGATGTTAACACTTTTAGTATTGTTCGTTGACTTTGGTGCAACACTCGGACTGAATGTGAATGAGCGTGGGTTCTTTGATGTAATGCTTATAGATGGTATATCCATTATTTCTCAACTGATGATTATTGTAGGATCTATGATCTTTATTCCATTGGCATTGACTTCAAAAAGATTCCATGAATATTCGTATCCTGAATTCTTTGCACTCTTCCTGTTCATGATCGCAGGATTCCAGTTTATGGTGACAAGTGATAACCTTATCCTTATTTTTGTAGGGATCGAGACAGCCTCACTTTCACTTTATACGCTGATCGCATTGCATAACAGATCCAACTCATATGAAGCAGCAGTGAAGTACTTTACTATGGGTGCTTTAGCAGCAGCATTCTATGCAATGGGTTCTGCAGTACTGTATGCATTGACAGGTTCGGTTGAACTTTATAAAATTGCAGAAGTACTTGCTACTCGTCTGAATGAAACAGGGTTGATGATCGCTATTTTCGGTGCATCAATGCTTTTACTTGTTGCCTTTGCATTTAAACTTTCTCTCTTTCCGTTCCATACTTGGGCACCGGATGTGTATGAAGGAGCATCGGCACCATTAGCAGGATATATGTCAGTGGTACCAAAAATAGCTGCATTTGTTGTTGCTATCAGAATCTTTGGTATGTATATTGATCTTGGTGTTGAGTGGGTAAGGGTAGTTCTTTTGGTTCTCTCTGTAGTGACTATGACACTTGCCAATATCATGGCACTGGTACAAGATGATGTAAAACGTATGCTTGCATACTCTTCTATCTCTCATGCCGGTTTTATTATGGCAGCGTTGGCATTGGATACAACAGAAGGTACGACAGCGATCTTCCTTTATTATGCACTATTTATGTTCACTAACCTTGGTGCATTCTCAATGTTATGGATCTCTCGTCACAAAAACAGAAGATTCAATAAAAGATATGATCACCCTTATGAAAAATTTGCAGGATTTATTAAGATCATGCCAGTGGGTGCAGTGGTCATGGGAATATTTATGTTGTCTCTTGCAGGAGTACCACCATTCTCATTATTCTGGGGTAAGATCTATGTCATGCAG
>Ga0256827_10000828_pt1 | contig 19454 bp, 9 predicted proteins | sample CV84metaG_FD_185977 | JGI IMG/M metagenome (GOLD analysis project Ga0256827, IMG submission 185977) | Hydrothermal vent microbial communities from East Pacific Rise, Pacific Ocean - CV84 | ecosystem: Environmental > Aquatic > Marine > Hydrothermal vents | place: Pacific Ocean: East Pacific Rise... | reverse complement strand
TTCACCACTTCCTTTGGCTTTTGACAAGCTTCTGCAAGAAGTAGAGTATTTGGACGTACATAATCAATTACTGCCCTGAAAAACTTAACTATATTATGAGTTTGTGGTAAATTCTCACAATCGGTTCCTTCCTCTTTCCATAAATACGGAATAGCATCGGCACGGAAACCATCAACTCCTTTCTTCAACCAAAAAAGAAAATTTCTTGTCATTTCCACCAAAACCTGAGGATTGCGATAATTTAAATCGGGTTGAAAATCGAAAAAACGATGAAAGAAATATTCATCTCCCTCTTTCTTCCAATTGCTTTCTTCTATACCATGAAAAATTATTCGTGCATCTTCATATTTCTTATCATCCTTATCCCAAATGTAATAATCACGATAAGGATTATCTTTCGACTTTTTAGACTCCACAAACCAAGGATGCTCCTCAGAAGTGTGATTAATAGCTATATCGAAAAGAACCTTTATTCCCTTCTGATGTGCTTTTTCCAGAAATGCATCAAAAACTTCATCTTGTGGTTTAAAATCCAATAAATCTGGTCGTACTTTTCGGTAATCTTTTATATCAAAGCCGGCATCTCTACCTGGGCTATCTAGTATGGGAAGTAACCATAAACAACTCACTCCCAATTCTTGCAAATAATCTAATTTATCTTCTAATCCTTGAAAGTTTTTATTGAATAAATCTACATATATAGAGTAAACAGTAACATCTTTATACCATTCTGCTTCGTTGGGAGCAATACTAATCTCCTGCTTTACTGTTTCTATTTCAGAAATAAAATCTTGTAGTTTATCATCGTTTGATGTTCCATAGATTTCTTTCCAGAGTTGTTTTATTTTGTTCACTTGATTGTGTATTTTGGTTGTTCGGTTATTTGTTTATTTGATATTCTTATCCTCCACAAAGAGCACCATTACAGCTGCTATCATCAGTGAAATTCCTCCAACAACAAGAGCAAGCATTGCATCACCATCGAAAAAGCTTTTTACAATAAATCCTAAAATTGTAGCCGCTAAAATCTGAGGTATCACAATAAAAAAATTAAATATCCCCATATAAATACCCATTTTATGTGTTGGTAATGAGCTTGTTAATATTGCATAAGGCATAGACAAAATACTTGCCCAAGCTATTCCTATTCCAATCATTGGAATAATTAATAATATTGGGTCTTTAAATAAAATCATAGAAGCCAAACCCAAACCTCCCAAAGCTAAAGATATGGAATGAGTAATTTTTCTACTCGTAAATTTTGCTAGTATAGGTAGTCCAAAGGCAACAATTGCAGCCACACCATTATAAACCATAAATAGAATTCCCACCCAATCGGCACCTTCGTTATATACTTCAGAATGAACATCTGTAGCACCATAAATATGAGCCGTAACACCTGATGTTGTATAAATCCACATTGCAAAAAGTCCTAACCAAGTAAAAAACTGTACAAAGGAAAGTTGTTTCATTGTTTTAGGCATTCTCAATAAATCAGAGAATACTTCTACCATTGGGCTATCTTCTTTTCCCTTGGATTTCAGCATTAAAGCATAAAGCATTAAAAGTGAGAAAAACATCAAGATTCCACCAAGAATATATAGGTTTTTATCAAGGCTCATAGAGTAAGTAAGTATATTTACCATTGCTCCCATTCCAGCAAATGAAAGAATAACTCGCGTAAAAACACTCTTCTCAACTGGATTATCCTTTATAACTATAGGTTTACCACTTTCATCATTCTTATTCTCAAAAGAATGCAATTCTTCAGGAGAATACTCTCTAGTAGAAAACACCGTCCAAAGAACCGTCAACAAAAACATAGTACCACCAGCATAGAAAGAATATTTGACCGAAGGGGGAATAATACCTTCAGGGGCAGTATTTGGAATATGTAACCAATTCGACATTATCCAAGGAAGAGCAGAACCAACCACAGCACCTATTCCAATAAAGAAGCTCTGCATTGCAAATCCTGTATTACGCTGCTCATCATTAAGATTATCACCAACAAAAGCCCTAAAAGGCTCCATAGTAATATTTATGGAAGCATCCATTATCCAAAGCATACCTGCCGCCATCCACAAAGCTGGAACATTTGGCATAATAAATAAAGCCAATGTTGCGAGAATTGCTCCAACAAGGAAATAAGGTCTTCTTCTACCAAGTCGTCCCCAAGTTTTATCACTCATATAGCCAATAATTGGCTGAATAATAAGACCTGTAATGGGAGCAGCAATCCACAAAATTGGAATATCTTCAACTTTGGCTCCCATTGTTTCAAATATCCTTGAAACATTTGCATTTTGCAAAGCAAAGCCAAATTGAATTCCTAGAAAACCAAAGCTCATATTCCATATTTGCCCAAAGCTAAGATTAGGTTTCTTTGTAATACTCATAATAAATTATATTTACACTTTATATTGTAAAGTTAATTCAACTTCCTGATACTGTTAAAGTACAATAAACTTCTTTGTTACTATTTTCTCGCCATCATACATTTTACAGAAATAAAATCCAGATCTAAAATTCATAGTATAATCATTCACATTTACTCTTCTTTTCTCGCCTCCAGAAACCTTAAAGGTCCCAATTGACTTACCAGAGATATCATAAAAAGAAAGCTCAACATCATTCTCACTATCAATAAAAATATAGAAATTACCATCGTTGGGATTCGGCATTATCTCCATCTTTCCTTCAAACTTTAGTTCATCAACTATAATATTCATTGGCTGAATTATCCACTGAGGAACATCCTTTTTCTTATCAATAAGCATATGATATTCACCTGCTCTAAGGTAAAATAAAAACTTATTATTCTTCACCTCAATTTCCTTTCCACTTAAATAATCATACCACTTACCACTATGAGGAAAAAACATTGTAAGAGTATCGTATTCCACATCAAAATTACCTACAACAACAGCATTCATAGAAGTATCTTTTAGCACTATTGTTTTAATTTTACCACTAACATTCAAATCAAAATCAGCAGTTTGAAAACAATTAGACTCTTCAGTTCTCAACTTATTCAATGCACTATAAACTAGATAAGTATTATATCTATCATTTGACTGCATATAATCCCATTTAATGGGCTTTTCACCAGTACGACCATTAAAATCAATGGAAATATCATAACCTAATTCTCCAAACTGCCATATCATTTTAGGACCAGGAATTGTCAAGAAAAACATAGCATCGAGAGAAGCTCTTTGCATATACGTTTTTACTTCTTTAATGCTATATGAACCATTTGTATTACCCCACTGAGAGCATTTATACATAAGTCTTTCCTCATCGTGACTCTCCATATAACCCATTACTTTTGGTTGCGACCAACCTCTCTCTTTATACGAAATCCACGAGAAATCTGATTTTCCAGAATCGAAATATCCCATTGCAGCCTCATTATAATTATAGTTAGAATTTCCCCATAGCATAAAACCTCTATTGGATAATGTTTTCTCTTCAGAATTATCGGCAAAATGTTCTAAAATAACATATGCCTTGGGATTTACTGACCAAATGGTATCAACATACGAATTCAGAATATTAATTCGAGAAGGGTCGTATTGTCCCCATAGACTGACATTTCCTAATGAATTCTTCTGAGTAAACCCTTTTGATAAATCAAATCTATAACCATCAATTCTAAACTCATCAAGCCAAAATTTCAAGGCTCTACTAATATATTTTTTCGTTGCTATACTTTCGTGATTAAAGTCAAATCCAACATTAAAATCGTGCTTAGGAATGGAGTTGAAAAATGGATTATTTGGAGCAGGTCTATTATTGGCTTTATCCCACCACATCATAACATAAGGAGAAGTTCCAAATGAGTGATTGTAAACCACATCAAGGATGACAGCAATTCCATTCTGATGACAAATATCTATTAATTTCTTTAAGCTGTTTTTAGTACCATAATATTTATCTACTGCAAAATAATAATTAGGATTATAGCCCCAACTAGAGTTTCCTTCAAACTCATTAACCGGCATTAGTTCTATTGCATTTATACCCAGTGATTTTAAATAATGTAAAGAGTCAATCACTGCCTCAAAAGTATGAGCCTCCATAAAATCTCTTACCAAAAGCTCATAAACTACCAAATCTTTCTCCCGTGGGGGCGTAAAATTAGTAGTTATCCAATTATATTCCTTTTGTTTTATTTGTAAAACAGTGGCTATTCCAGATGTTTTATTTTTGGGATAAACAAGCATATTTGGATAAGTAGCATCACTAATATAACTATCGTTCCAAGGATCGCTAACTTTCTCAGCATAAGGATCTCCAACTTTTATTTCTCCATCAATTAAATACTGAAAAATATATTCTGTAGTATCCACTAGATTAGAAATCTCCAACCAAAAATAATTGCTATCAGGAGTTTGTTTCATATAAAAGGCAGAATCTAAACTCCAATCATTAAAATCTCCCAATACAAAAGCAAAGGATTTTTCAGGAGCATAAAGACAAAGAACAACAGTAGAATTATTGATATAATTTATTCCTTCTTTAATTCCTGTAGGTAAAGGCTCTATGGAAACAGGCTCACGTACAAATAGATAAAATGAATCAGCAACAATACTATTGGCAGCATCCTTTGCTTGTGCTTTTATCCATAAACGGTTGTACTGATTAGCAATTACAGTATCGACCAACACATTTCCTGTGTCGCTTTTACTCAAAACACCATTTACAAACAAAAAAACCGAATCAGCATAGGTCGCAGTAAGATTAACAATGAATGTATCATTAAACTCCACCAATGCAAAACCTCCTGCTGGTTTATTCATTGATAATTGCAATCCTGGTTCATAAACATCAATAAAAATATCACTTCCATCCGCTGTTTTACCTTCCAAATAAGAACCTCCAACGGCAACATCACTTCTGAATACAATTGCAATTTTCTCAATCTTCTCAGAACTTGGAACTGAATAGTAACTTCTAATATCAGGGCTTAATTTTATTTGATAAAGATTATTTCCAATCTTAGTCATTTTAGTAGCAGGGGTGTTTTCTCCCCAATTTGTTTTTACATATTTCCAATCAGAAGGACTTGTACTTTGATTTGTAATAACCCCTGTGTGTAAATATACATCACCATTATAATTTGCTAATCCTGCTGAGCCCTCTGCACTATTAAAAGTAATAACTATTGAATCAGAATCTAAGGGAAAACTAGGCTGAGTTACAATCAGCTGAGCAGTAATAGAAATAGTTAGGAAAATATTAAATATTAAAAATAATAACTGTTTATATATATTATTCACGAGGCATTAAATTTTTAGAATGAATTTTTAATAATTTCCTTACTAGTATTGAATAAATTTAAAATATAGTACTATATTTGCCACTTATGATTATTCTCCAATTAGCTCACAAATAAAAGGAATTTTCAAGAGAGCAAAAGTAATTATTTAATAAGATAAAGTATGACAAAATATTTACGATTTAAGATTAATTATGGTTTACTAACACTTCTATTCCTGTTTTTTGCTTCTAGCATTAATGCTCAGGATATTACGGTAAGTGGAACTGTAAAGGATAGTATTTCAAATTCAACACTTGTAGGAGTCAATATTCTCCAAAAAGGCACTCAAAATGGTGTAATAAGTGATATTGATGGAAATTACTCACTTACTTTACCAGCAGGTTCAGTTGTAAAATTTTCATTTATTGGCTACCATTCCAAGAGTATTACCTTCACTAAATCAGGAGAATATGATGTACAATTAGTGCAAGAAAACCAGCAATTAGAAGAGCTTATCATTATAGGTTATGCTACTCAAAAGAAATCAGATAAAACAGGAGCTGTTGCAAGTGTTACTTCTGACGATTTAAATGGTGGTGTGTTAACTGACCCAATTCAAGGAATGCAAGGTAAAGCGGCTGGTGTATCAATTACTAAAAAAGGTGGTGACCCTAACTCAGGCTTTTCTGTTCGTATTCGTGGAGCTAGTGGATTTAATTCAAACACACAACCACTATTTGTAATTGATGGAGTTGCGGGTGCAGATCCAACAATTGTTGCTGCAGAGGATATTGAGTCTTATAATATATTGAAAGATGCAGCATCAACAGCTATTTATGGTTCTCGCGGTTCAAATGGTGTAGTTATTATTACTACAAAATCAGGGAAGAAAAGAGATGGTGATAATTGTGGAAATTATAGCAGAGTAGAATTTAGTTCTCAAATATCTTTTGATAAAGTTGCTAATAAACTAAATGTGCTATCTGCAAACGAAATGCGTGATTTTACTCAGGACTTATTGGCAGAGGCACAAAAAACAAATCCAAACTATACTATGGATAGTATTTTTAGTGATGGTGGTGCAAGTACTGATTGGCAAGATGAAATATACAGAATGGGAATTTCTACATCCAATAATTTAAGCTTAAGTGGTGGTAACGATAAGAGTTCTTATTATGGATCTATTACAAGAGCCAATTGGGAAGGTGTAATGCGTGGAACTTCTAAAGATAGAACAACTGCAAGAGTAAATATTTCTCATAAAGCATTTAAAGATAAAGTTACATTTACGGGGAGCCTTTTAGGTTCTTTTGAAAAGAATGATTACGAGAATTACGGAGGTTGGGGAAAAGATGATATAATATATCAAGCTCTTCAAAGAAACCCAACAGACCCTGTATATAATGCTGACGGAACTTATCATAAAGCTTCAAGGGTATTTAATTATGAGAATCCTATGGCTGTTATCAATGAGGTGACAAACAACAGAGATAACCAAAAGTTTATGGGTAATTTCAAAGTTGATTATGAAATAATTGATGGATTAGTTGCTAGTTTAAATACAAGTTATATTCGTGATGATGCTACAAATAACTATTTTAGACCTAGTGGTTTATTTGCTTCTGCAGATAATGGATATGGAAGAAAGCAACATACTAATAGTACTCAAAGAATTCTAGAATTCACAACAGTTTACAATAAAACTATCAATAAAGACCACAACCTAAGTGTTTTAGGTGGTTATTCTTGGCAAGACTATGTGTATAGTGGGTTTTATTCTCAAGGTGGGGATGCTCAGTCTAATTATAGTGGACCAGATAATCTAGCTGTACTAAACGATGTAAAATGGGGCGATATTGGTTCTTGGAAAGGAAAATGGAATCTAATTGGATTCTTTGGAAGAGCACAATACAACTTCAAACGCAAGTATTATGTTTCAGCATCGCTACGTAGAGATGGATCTTCAAAATTTGGAGCTAATAATAAGTGGGGTTGGTTCCCTACTGCAGCAGTTGGTTGGACAATCAGCAACGAAGATTTTATGAAAGGTATTGATTGGTTAAGTATGTTGAAATTACGTGCTAGTTATGGTATTTCTGGTAATCAGGAGATTGGAGAATATCACAGTATAGTTGTTTGGGAACCTAGTGGTAAAGCTACTAATCCAGAAACAGGACAAGAGGTTATTACTTTCAAACCTGCTTGGAATGCAAATCCAGACTTAAAATGGGAAGAAACAGCTGAGATTAACCTTGGACTTGATTTTGCTTTCTTAAATGATAAAATTAGTGGTAGCTTAGAGATTTATAAGAAAAACACTTCTGATTTATTAGGCGAATATAATGTACCAGTTCCACCAAACTTGGCTTATAAAACATTTGCCAACTCTGGCTCTATGGAGAATAAAGGTATAGAACTTTTTGTACAAGCTTACGCTATAGACAATAAGAACTTTAAATGGCAAACAAGCTTTAATTTCGCACATAATAATACAACTATTACTGACCTAGGCGAATATTTCAACGATGAAAGTGGAGTTCGTAAAGAGGGTTATATTTCTGGTAGAGGAATGGTAGGAGAAGAGTATTATGTTACTGGAATTATGGAAGGACAATCAACTGGTACTTTCTATGTTCCTACTTATGTAACCCTAAAAGATGGTAAATTTATCTACAAATCAAAAACAGGTGGTTACACCAATGAGTTGAGTAATGCAGAAAGAACCATTGTTGGCACTGCTGCTCCTGATTTTGAAATTGGATGGTCAAACACTATGACATTCTATAAACGATGGAACTTGAGTTTTGCATTGCGTTCTATGATGGGAAATTCTGTTTATAATGCTACTAGAATGTTCTTCGATAATGCAGGAAACCTTCCTTCATTAAATGCTCTTCCTGATGCAATTGAATGGAGAGAAAAAGGTAGAGAATCTGGATCTAATATAGCAGATATATATGTTGAAGATGCTTCTTTCCTTAAGTTAGACTATATTTCATTATCATATGATTTCAATATGGACAAAACTAAAGTAATAAATGGAATTAAAGTTTTTGTTTCTGCTAACAACCTATTTACATTAACCAAATACACAGGTATTGACCCTGAAACTACAATAGATGGTTTAGCATTTGGAATTGACCAATACAATGTCTACCCAAAAACTCGTTCAATTACATTTGGATTAAAAGCAACATTTTAAAAATATAGATTATGAACAAGATATTTATACTTTTCCTATCAGCAATATTCTTTCTTACAGCTTGCACCAAGCTTGATGAGGAAGTTTACGATAAGATTCCTGGTGATGTATATCCAGAGAATGAAAATCAAATAGCAAATTTAAGTGTAGAGGCATACGCTAAACTTCGACCTATTATCGATGATGAAGGATGGTGGTTTCTTGCACAAGAGATTTCATCAGACGAACTAGCTGCGCCAACAAGAGGTTCAGATTGGTTTGACGGAGGTAAGTGGGTAAATATGCACAAACACCAATGGACAAACGATGACGAAGGAGTAAACAGAATGTGGGGAACTTTCTGGACTGGGATTACTACTTGTAACCAAGTATTAGATATGATGTCTGATTTGCCACAAAATCCTGCTTTAGTTAATAAAATGAATGAGGTAAAAGTCCTTCGCTCATTTTACTATTATTTATTAATGGATAATTATGGTGATGTACCATATTTAACAAGTGCAAAAAATGCTCCAGACCTACCTTTTAAAATTAAAAAAGAAGCTGTTTACGATAGTTTAATTACTACAGTAACAAAAGCTTTACCTTCTCTTAAAGCCATTGATAATAAATATATGGCTACTCGTTATATGGGTTTTGCACTACTTGCCAAACTTTATATTAATGCAAAGGTATATACTGGGACGCCACAATGGACTTTAGCTGGTCAATATTGCGATAGTATTATTTCAGGACCTTATTCTTTAGCAGCAAATGTGTCTGAACCATTTAAAGTTAATAATGAGAAATCTTCTGAAATAATATTCTCTATTCCTTATGATGAGGATAACTTCAAAGGTTTTAGGCTGCACATGAGGACATTGCATTATCAACAAAATCTTGAATTTGATATGACTGTTGGTCCGTGGAATGGTTTCGCAATAGTACCTACGTTCTTTGATACATACGAAGCAAACGATTTACGTAAAGATGCTTATAATTTTTATGGTCCAAGATATACACCTGGAGGACAGACAATAATCGATGGTGAGACACATAATGCATTAATTATTGATCCACATCTTCCAGCATTGTCAATGCTTGCTCCAACATATACTCCTGAGCAAATACGAACAACTGGTGCTAGAGTTGGAAAATATGAGATTAAACTTGGCACCAAAGAAAATTTAAGCAATGATTTCCCTCTTTTCCGTTTAACTGATTTCTACCTAATGAAAGCGGAAACAGAAATACGACAAGGAGGAAATGGCGACCAATGGGTAAATGATATTCGTACGAGAGCAGGTGTAACAAATTGGTCAGGAACTACGTTAGATCAACTATTGGCAGAAAGAGGACGTGAACTTTATTGTGAAGGTCATCGTCGTCAAGATCAGATTCGTTTTGGAAAATGGAATCAATCGTGGTGGGAAAAACCTTCTCATGGTGATGAATACAATACTTTCCCTATTCCAAAATGGGCTTCTGATACAAACCCGAATTTACTTTTACCTCCAAAATAATTGGAGTAGATAACTATAAATTAAATTATTAACCAAATTTTATTAACCAAATTATTATTTATTATGAGTAAAATTAATTTCAGATTACTAGGTATGCTTTTCTTAGCTGCAATAGTAACAATGAGTGCATGTAAGAAAGATGATCCAGAACCAGAACCAGAACCAGAAGTAATTCTTGATGGTTATTATGTTAAAGGTGCTGCTATAGCTTATGCTGATTTCAATGAGGCTGCAATGATGAAGTCTACTAAGAATGAAGTTGGACAAGTTGATCGTGCATCTCTAATGGAACTTTATATTTCTGTTAAAGCTACTGATGGTTTCAATATCGTTAAAGTTGCTGGTTCTACTAACACTACTTACGGTCCAGGTTCTGACTTTGCTAAAGTTGATAACCCAACTGGTGATGAGCCACATGATGCTGATTTCTATCGTGGATCTATTGAAGAAACTTCTACTACTTTTACAGTACCTGAGGATGGATTCTATCATGTTGTTTTTGATACTGAGTTAAACAAAGTTGTTGTTGCTCGTGTACATTGGGGAATGATTGGTGCTGCTACTCCTAACGGATGGTCTGCTTCTACTGATTTAACTGAGTCTGCTTTTGATCTTAAAACTACAAAATGGAACATTGAAAATCTAACTTTCCAAAAAGGTGACTGGAAATTCCGTTATTCTGCAGGTTGGAAAATCGAAATTGATACTGTTGCTGACGTAAAAGTTAACACTAACTTTGGTGGTGCTATTGATGCATTAGTTCCAGGTGGTGGAAACATTGGAAATGATGCTCCAGGTATCTATTCTTGTGAACTTTCTTATACTTTAGGTTCAGGTTATACTGCTTCTTTAACTAAAACTGGTGATATCCCTGCTATTGATTATTCTGCATATGAAATGGGATTAATTGGTAATGCTTATGCTAAAGCTAATGGTGATACTGCTGCTTGGGATGAAAACTTCGGTACTAGTTTACCAACTGTTGCTGGTGATATTTATGAGTGGACTTATACTACTGATTTCTTCCAAGATGGTCAATTCAAAATCAGACAAGGTGATGACTGGTCTGGTAAAATCATTGGTTATACTGAAGTAACTTTTGAAGGTCCTAATGCTGCTGACTTCGCTGACGAAGGAGGAAACATTAAAGTTGTTAATGGTGGTAACTATACTTTAGTATTAAAAATTGATGCTGCTACAGAAATGTACACTATAACTGCTACTAAGAATTAATTATTCTAAAACATATTTTTCAAAAGCCTCAAATTTATTTGGGGCTTTTTTATTGCCCTTTTTTCGTACTTTTAAGCTCTAAATTAACTGCTATGTTCAAGAAAATATATACCTCTTTATTTCTCATATTATTTATTATAAATATATCTTATTCACAGAAGGTTGAACCTCCTTTTTGGTGGGTGGGAATGAAAAATCAAAACCTTCAATTATTAGTTCATGAGAACAATATTTCGGAACTCACTCCCAAAATTAATTACAAAGGTGTGGAAATAATTGATGTTCATAGAACTTCCAATAAGAACTATTTATTTATTGATATTAAAATTAACTCAGAGGCTAAAACTGGTAGTTTTGATATTGAGTTCTTTAATGGAAAAAAGAAGAAGTATAAATATTCTTACGAGCTTAAAGAAAGGCGCGATAATTCATCAGAAAGAATTGGTATTGGGTCAAAAGACATAATCTACTTACTAATGCCTGACAGATTTGCCAATGGAAATACTGAAAACGACAATATAAAAGGAATGCTTGAAAAAGCTAATAGAAATAACCCTGATGGGCGTCATGGTGGAGATTTACAAGGAATAAGCAATAATCTTGATTATTTTAATCAGCTTGGTATCACTTCTGTTTGGATAAATCCAGTTCTTGAGAATAATATGCCAAACTATTCCTATCATGGTTATGCTATCACTGATTATTATAAAGTTGATGCTCGCTTTGGGAGCAATGAAGGTTATGTAGATTTAATTGCAAAAGCTCAATCTAAAAATATCAAAATAATAATGGATATGGTTTTCAATCACTGTGGTTTGAACCACTGGTGGATGAAGGATTTACCATCAGAAGAGTGGGTACATCAATTTGAGAAATTCACTCGTTCCAACTATAGAGCAGAAGCTTTGAGCGACCCTTATGCTTCAAAGATGGATAAAAAAATAATGTCAGAAGGGTGGTTCGACCATAGTATGCCTGATTTGAATCAAAAGAATAAGTTTCTTGCCAACTACTTAATACAAAATAGCATTTGGTGGATAGAATATGCAAATCTTGATGGCATAAGAATGGATACCTACCCATACTCTGACCAAGATTTTATGAGAGATTGGGAGAATAGAGTCCATAAAGAATATCCCAATTTCAATATTCTTGGAGAAGCTTGGTTGCAAACTGAAGTACAAACCGCATACTTTCAAAACAAACATGCTCTAACATCTTCCACAGTAAATAGCGCAAATATGGTTACTGATTTCCCATTGGCTTATGCTATAAACTCTGCCTTTAACGAGCAAGACAGTTGGACTGGTGGACTTTCTAAACTTTACTATGTACTATCCAAAGACTTTGTATATACAGAGCCAAGTAAACTGGTTGTTTTTACCGATAATCATGATATTGATAGATTTTATTCTACTCAGGGAAAAGATTTTGCTAAATGGAAAATGGGAATGACTTTTCTGATGACTACAAGAGGTATTCCTTTGATTTATTATGGTACTGAGTATTTATCTGATGGCTTGAAAAGTGATGGAGATGCTCAGCTACGAAAAGACTTTCTGGGCGGTTGGAAAGGAGATTCTATAGATGTTTTTGCAAATGAAAATATGAGCAAACAACAAACAGAAGCCATGAATTTTTTAAAATCATTGATAAAGCTTCGCAATGAAAATACTGAACTACAATCAGGGAGACTTATACAATATATCCCAAATAATGGAATCTATGTATATTTTAGAAGTAGTAAGAGCAAAGCTTTTATGATAGTATTAAATAATACTGATAAAGACAGAACTCTAAAACTAGATTATTATAAAGAATCGCTAGAAAGCTTCACCACCATACAAGAATTTGGCAAAGATGAATCTATTGAAATACCTCCACAAGTTCAATTAAAAGCCAAATCTGCAACTATTTACGAACTCACAAAGTAATTTGTTATGTATAAATTAATTCTTCCATTATCACTTTTATTACTATTATTTTTTTCTTGTAATTCAAGTATTAAAAACCAAATTACCACAAAATACGAAGCCCCAATTAGCCTTCAGAATATGAAATTTGAGCTTGATTTAATTAGGTTAGAGGACTTTGTGAATAATATCAATGACATTGATTCTGTACTTATTGAAGGTCATAAAATGGGGTTTTATCAATCCAAGAAACAAATAATATTTGAAGCAACTTATTATAAAAACCCATTGGTTCTGATGCAGATTTGGATGAAGGGGAAATCTACTGATGTATTATTACAGAATTCTAGAAAACATTACTATCTGTTTAGTTTCGACCCGCAGGGAAATAAATACGATTCTGTACAAATTGCAGGCGAAATAAATGGATGGACTCCATCAAAAACTAAACTAGAATGGCATAATAATGCTTGGCAGCAAATGCTAATATTGGAAGATGGAAAATATCAATATCAAATAGTGGCTGATGGAAAATGGATGATTGATAATAGTAATCCTATTACTACACCAAACGGTCAGGGAGGAACTAATTCGGTAATGGTTGTTGGTGATTCTAAAAACAAAAAGCCCATACTCAAAACACACTCTTATACAAATGATGAGATTCAATTCTCAACAGAAAATTCACCAGAAAAGGTATTTGTATTCTGGAATAATATACTAATTCCATATTCAGTAAGCAATGGAAAAACGGATAAATACAAGTTCACTATTCCAAAAATAGCCAAAGGATATCCATTATCTTATATTAGGGTTTTCTCTTTCAATAAATTGGGAACTAGCAATCAGATATTAATTCCATTAATAAATGGGAAGGTCGCAGAATCTTCAAAGGAACTACCAAGAACTGCAAAGCATACAAATATTATTTATAATGTATTTGTAGATAGATTTTTTGATGGAGATTCAACAAATAACAAGCCCCTACCCGACTCCATAGTGCTACCACAAGCAAATTATAATGGTGGCGATATGAAAGGAATTATTGCAAAGATAAACCAAGGATATTTTAAAAATTTGGGTGTTAATTCTCTTTGGCTTTCTCCACTCGTAAGAAACACTGAAGGAGCTTATGGCTATTGGCCTAAACCAGAAACTAAATTCTCAGCATATCACGGTTATTGGCCTACTTCATTTACACAATTAAATCCTCATTTTGGTAGTAAAAATGACCTTAAAAAGCTAGTTAAAACAGCTCATAATAATAATGAGAATATCTTCTTGGATATGGTGGCAAATCATGTTCACAAAGAACATCCTTACTATAAGGAACATCCTGATTATGTAACTAAACTGGAACTTCCTGATGGCAGACTTAATCTTGAATTATGGGACGAATACAGGCTTACAACTTGGTTCGATAAATTCTTACCTACTCTTGATTTAGAACGAGAAGAGGTAGCTCAGATGCTTGCCGATTCAATTACATGGTGGGCTAAAGAGTATAATATTGATGGATTTAGATACGATGCGGCGAAGCATATTCCTTTAACATTTTGGAGAAGATTAACTAAAGAACTGAAAGATAGCGTAATAAATAATGGACAACAGATTTACCAATTGGGAGAAACCTATGGCAGTAGTGAATTGATTGACAGCTATATAAGTAATGGATTGCTTGATGCTCAATTTGACTTCAATGTGTATGATGCTGCTTTGGGTGTTTTTGCTGGGGGAAATAATATGAAGACCCTTGCAGAACGATTAGAAGAAAGCCTGAAAGTTTATGGTTCGCACAATCTAATGGCATATATCACAGGCAATCAAGACAGAGGTCGATTTATTTCTTATGCAGGCGGGGACTTGAAATTTGACGAAGATGCAAAAGCTGCTGGTTGGACTAGAGATATTGAAGTTGGTGATAATATTGGCTATAAAAAATTGCAAATGCTGATGGCTTTCAATATGACAATTCCAGGAATCCCAGTTATTTATTATGGCGATGAATTTGGTATGCCCGGTGGAAATGACCCTGACTGTAGAAGAATGATGAGATTTGATAATGAATTGAATAAGTTGGAGAAAAACAATCTTGAGATAACTAAAAAACTAATAAAACTAAGAAGCTCAAATATGGCATTACTTTATGGCGATTTCAATATTTCTTCTGATACTAATTCAATGTATTATACTCGACAATATTTTGATAATTTTGTTTGGGTTGGATTTAATAATTCAGATGTAGAAAAGAGATTTAAACTAGCCTCAACTGATGTAAATTCTATATCATTAAAGGCTAATTTTAATGGTAAAATAGAGAATGAAGGTGGTGAATATTTTGTAATCATACCTGCCAATAGTTTTGAAATAATAACAAATAATAAATAGAAAATAGAAAATGAAGACTTTACTAAAACTATTTCCAATACTAATCTCAGTTGTATTATTTAGTTGTAATCAAACGACGCCTGAGAATACAGAAGTACAGGGAAGCGGCCTCGCTGTCAGGGAGACAACCGAAAACAATCAAATTAAGCATCTAGAATGGACTAAGAACGCAAATATATACGAAGTAAATATTCGCCAATATACCAAAGAAGGAACTTTTAATGCCTTTGAGAAGCATCTTGAGAGATTGAAAAATATGGGAGTAGATATTCTTTGGATAATGCCGATAAATCCCATTGGAAAAACAAATCATAAAGGTAGCCTTGGCTCCTACTATTCTATCAGTAATTATACAGAAGTGAATCCTGAATTTGGCAGTTTGGATGACTTTAATGCATTGGTTGACAAAGCCCATAACTTAGGTATGCACATTATTATTGACTGGGTAGCAAATCACACTTCTTGGGATAATATTTGGACAAAGCAACACCCCAATTGGTATGAAAAAGACTCTTTGGGAAACTTTATTTCTCCCTACGATTGGACAGATGTAATATCTTTAGATTATGAGAATAAAGAAGTGTGGAAAGGGATGCAAGATGCAATGCTGTATTGGCTAGAAAACACTAATATTGATGGATTCAGATGTGATGTTGCAGATTTAGTTCCCTTGGAGTTTTGGAATGAAACAAGGGCTATTCTTGATACTAAAAGACCAGTTTTTATGCTTGCAGAAGCTGAAACTCCTGCTCTTCAAGAGAAGGCCTTTGATATGACCTATGCTTGGGAGCTACACCATATTATGAACGAAATTGCAAAGCAGAAGAAGGATGCTACTTCTCTAATTGATTATTTAATAAAGCAAGATACTACATTTGAAAGCAGTGATTATAGAATGATTTTCACAACAAATCACGATGAGAACTCTTGGAATGGAACCACAACAGAAAGACTTGGGCAAGCAAAGAATACTTTTGCTGCTTTAACTTACTTTCTCCCTGGAATGCCTTTGATTTACAGTGGACAAGAAGCAGGGCTCAATAAAAGACTAAAGTTTTTTGACAAAGATGAAATAGATTGGACAAATCTAAAAGAGGCTGAATTATATACAAAGCTAAACTCCATAAAGCATAATAACTCAGCACTTTGGAATGGGAATTATGGAGGTAATTATTCAATAATAGAAAACAGCACTCCCAAAAAAGTATTCTCAATTTCTCGTTCCGATGGACATAATACCGTTTATTTTATTGCAAATCTTAGCCCTGACTCAGTAACTACAACTATTAGTTTTAAAAATTTAGAAGGAGAATATATTAATGCAATCAGCGGAGATAAAGTTGAGCTATCTGACAAAATGAAACTTAGCTTGGGAGCTTGGGGTTATTGGGTTGTTTTGGGGAGGTAATTACATAATAATAATTTAAAATAACTATACAATAATGAAACAATACATAATATTTATTTTTGGTATAATTATTCTACTTTCTTCATGTTATCCAAAAATTGTTAAAGTAACTTATCATGAGATTAACGGTACATTAAAACCTGATTTCCATGATAATGAGAGTAAAATAGAAGGTCTATTTCAAAAAGAAAACAAAAATCTAAAAATCTGTATTCTAAAAAAGAAAAACTTTATTAATGTACTACCAAAACTTGAGTATGATTCATTTATAGTAGCTGCAACAAAGAATTTCAAACAAAAAAATATCAATATTGTTTCTTCAAAGAAGCTTACTTATAACTATAAAGTTAATGGCTATAAAATTGATAATAGTCTAGTCAAGAATCAAGAACTTGATTACATCTTAGTACTTGATAGCTTAGTTGATAATATTAACTATTATTTTCATAATTATTATGACAAAAATGGTATCGAGAGAAAAATACCAAATATTTGTTACCCTGACACATCTATATTAAACAACCCTAAAAAATTTGAGAAGTGGAGTAAAAAGAAAGATGTTTTAGTATTACCTTTAAATGAATTTTCATATTACCCGATGATTGAAATGATATATGGTTATGCAAAAACAGAAGTATATTCTGGTAAAACAGGGAGACTATTAGGTAATATTAATTTTTATATTTCAGATTTTGATAGAAATGACAGCATACCATTTAAGTTTACTACAAAGCTTAATAAATACAACATTAATTATATATTTATTGGTGATAGAAAAATAAATCAAAAACTTATTGTTAAAGCAGAACCTGCAAACTTGTATAGCTTATTCAATTTTGGAGAAGTGTATGCAGATAAAGTTTCTAGAATCTTATTAAATGAGAAGAATTAGTTTATATAAGTAGATCTCAACCCGCACTATTCAAAAATACCTTTAACTCAGCTATAAACCATAGGGGTTCGTCCCACATAATAAAATGTTTTGCAGTATCTGCAACTTTAAATTTGCAATTCTTAGCCTCTGAATATTGATTCTCTAGGCTAGAATAGATAGATTCTTTTGTTACTCCATAATCTTTATATCCATACCAACTTCCTAACACAAGTATAGGTACTTTAATTTTGTTAAGTTCACCCCTTAAATCAGTAGTCATAATTTCAAACATTGCTTGAGCTGTTGTTTTTCTGTCTGACTCAATTGACCATTTTAAGGCTTTTTCTATATTTAATGAATCTGTTATCATAGTTTTTAGTGTTAACTTTTGTTGGCTGCGATATGAACTATCCGATGATGAAATCATATATTCTTTCATCTGATTTGCTTGTGGGATAACACTCTTTGCTGTTGCATTTGGATTAAATATTAAAGACAGAAAAGGATATGAATCTACTATAACAATGCTTTTCAAGGAATTGGGTTTTGAACTTGCAATGGATAATGCTAGAAATCCACCCAAACTATGTCCGATAATAATCGGTTTTTCTTCCATTTCATTTTCTATATATTCCGAAATCTTTTCTTGAATAATTGGTAAATACCCTTTATCTAAATTTATAGGTTCTTGATTTGAGAAACCTGCTAAACTTAGGATATGGCATTCATAATTATTTTTCAATGAATCTACCGTTTGACTCCAAACTTCACCCGAACAAGATAATCCGGGAATAAGAATAATTGGTTTGCCTTTTCCTATAATAGTTACTTTAAAAGGATAGTCGTTTATGTGTAATTTGGTTTTAAGTTGATTTATAATATAGCTATCAGGAAATTGGCTAATTGCCTCGTAAAAGTATTTTTTTGCCAAATCCCAATCTTCTTTTTTGATGTAGAGCCTAATCAATATTTCGTAAGCTTCTTCTTTTCCCCATGAAGGTAAAATAGTGTTTTCTCCTTCTTCTGTTGGTATTGAAATGGCTTTTAATAAATATTTCTCGGCTTCTTTTCCACCTCCATATTGTTCGGGTGTATAAAAATCGTTACTGCCATATACAAAATACGCACGCAAATTTGTTGAATCCAATGCGATTGCTTTTTTGGCATTTTTTGTTGCTTTTGGCCCTATAAACATTGCCTGCATTCCTTTGAACTGAATGCTAAAACCTTGTAGCATCGCCAATAATGCATAGTCTTCAGAATTTTTATTTTTAATACTTTTTAAATAATCAATCCCTTTATCAACCTCCTTTTCCGATGTTTTTCTGTCTTCATTTGCAAGGTAAAATATAGATGTATAGAATTGTGAATATGCTTGCCAATATGTAATTATATTTTGTTCATTTATCTTAGCATAATCTTTAAGCTCTGTGTTTAATTCTATTAATGATTTATCGCTTTTTGACACTAAAGAATTAACAAAAGTTGTTTTTATCTTATTCTGAATACCAATAAGTAAACTGTCATATTTTACACCCTCAACTTGTTTTTGATAACTGATTATTTCAGCCTTTGCCTCTTGGCTTGTATTTCCTGTGCAGGAAACGAAAAGTAATGATATTAATAAAAATCGTATCATAATATTGAATTTAAAATTTAGTTTATAGT
>Ga0256827_10000827_pt1 | contig 19491 bp, 21 predicted proteins | sample CV84metaG_FD_185977 | JGI IMG/M metagenome (GOLD analysis project Ga0256827, IMG submission 185977) | Hydrothermal vent microbial communities from East Pacific Rise, Pacific Ocean - CV84 | ecosystem: Environmental > Aquatic > Marine > Hydrothermal vents | place: Pacific Ocean: East Pacific Rise... | reverse complement strand
AACGGCTTAAACTTAAAAATTTGCAAGGAAATAATAAAAATATTTATTTTTTTAAATTTTTTACTATTTCCATAAAAGTCTCACCTCTGTCTTTATAGGAGTTAAATTGATCAAAGCTTGCTGCTGCTGGAGAGAGTAGGGCTATACTCTTTAATGTATGTTTCGTATCTATAGCATTAATGGCATTTTGTATGGTAGTAGAAGAGACATTTTCTATATGATAGTTTTTGGCAAGGTCAAGAAGTTTATCATTATTTGCCCCTATAGTATATAGTGTAAGCGAAAGTGTTTGCATCTCCTTAAAAAGTGGTCTCAAGTCCACACCTTTGTCATCACCTCCAATAATAAGATGAATATGTCTATCGGCATAGCCTTTTATTGCTTGTATAGTTGCATCTAAATTGGTAGCTTTTGAATCATTGACCCAGAGTCTCCCTTTATAATCCGTAAATTCTTCTTGTCTATGTGCATCACGTGTAAAGCTATTGAGTAGTACATAATCTGTTTCATCAAACAATACTTTAGTAATAGCTAAAGAGAGAAGGGCATCTTGTAAAAAGGCACCTTTATAGTCTAGTTTTGATGCATCAAGGTTAAAGTAGTTACATAAAAATGTATCACTGTCATATTCAACTACATAGGCATTTGTTTTTGGAAGGTTTAAGCCTTTAGGTACAAGAGCGAGTTCACCCTCCTTCATAGTGAGCAGGGGCTTAAGCTTATCCGCTTCATATTCCTTAGGAGTACCATGCCAGTCAAGATGGTCTGGTGTGATAGGTAATAAAAGGTAAATATTAGGAGATGCCTTATGTGTGTGGTGTAAAGTAAAAGAGGAACTTTCCAATATCCATATTGAAGCATCTTCATCTAAGTCTGCGAGAGGTGTACCAATATTACCTCCACTTACTGCACCTCTTTTTTTCAATAAGTGCGTGAGCATCTGAGTGGTGGTAGTCTTTCCATTGGTACCAGATATCCAAATACTAAAAGGCATAACATCATTAAAGTAATCATATTCACTTAAAAGGTTTTTGGCTTTTTGGATAAGTGGATGTTTGGGAGGGAGGCTTGGGGTAGTGACTTCTAAGTTACTTTTATTAGGATTAAAAAGAGTAGAAGGGTAGATTGTATTATTATTTTCATCTGTATAACTTGTTGTACATTTGTCATCATAAAAGGTACAACCCCCACCTAGTTTTTTTGCTATAGCTTTGGTAGTGAGACCATATCCAAATAGTGTGGGTTTCATTATCTAAACTTAAACGAGATAAGTGCAAGAATATTTGCAATAAATGAAATCATCCAAAAGCGTACGATAATTTTATTTTCTGCCCAGCCTTTTAGTTCAAAATGGTGATGTATAGGTGCCATTTTAAAGATACGTTTTTGACGTAATTTAAAACTTCCTACTTGTAGGATAACAGAAACCGTTTCTATTACGAAAATAAGTCCAATAAGAATCAGTAAAACTTCACTTTTACCTAAGATTGCCATATACGCGATAAACCCACCAATAGCTAAACTACCAGTATCACCCATAAAAACTTCTGCGGGATAAGAGTTATACCATAAGAATCCTAGTAATCCACCCGCAAGTGCTGTAGATAAGATCATCACTTCTCCTACCTCTTTAATATTAGGAATGAGAAGATAGCTACTAAAAATAGCATGTCCTGTCACATAAACAATGACACCAAGTGTAAAAAGAGCAATGATAGAAGGTACAGTTGCTAATCCATCTAGTCCATCAGTAAGATTTACAGCATTGGTGGTAGCTAGAAATACAAGTATCCAAAAAGGAATAGCAATATATCCTAGGTCAAATAAAGGTGTTTTTAAAAATGGAATATAAAACTCAGTTGGAAAACCTGCAAAAATAAGAATTCCAGTAGATATAGTTGCAATCACAGCTTGTAGAATCATCTTACCTCTAGGTGTAAGACCCTCTAGATTATCGCCTGAGAGTACTTTGCCAATATCATCTTTAAATCCAACAAGTCCAAATCCTACAAGGGTAATAATACCACCCCATATATAAGGGTTAGAAAGTTTTACGGTAAGTAAGGCAGCAACTAATGTACTTCCTAAAAAGATAATACCACCCATAGTTGGGGTATGTCGTTTACCCTCATGAGCTGGTACATATTTACTGATAGGTTGATTGGCATTTTTTGAAAGTGCCCATGCAAGGTATTTTGGCATTAAAACCAGTGTTAAAGCAAACGCAATAAAAAAGGCAAATCCTGCACGTACAGAGATGTAACTAAATAGGTGTATATCTAGAAGTGAAGAGAGTTCATATAGCATTGATTCTTTTTCCTTTATCTTTAAGAAAGAATATTTTACTATTATTTCAATTAAATACTCTATCTATTAGGATAAGACAATGGCAAATAAAAAGACAATTTTAATCATTACAGATGGTATAGGCTGTAAACCAGATAGCACTTGTAATGCATTTAAGGATGCTACAAAACCTACCTATGATATGCTTTTCAAAGAAGCTCCAAGGGCACTTATCTCTACTCATGGGCTTTCTGTTGGGTTACCAGAAGGACAAATGGGAAATTCTGAAGTAGGGCATATGACTATTGGTTCTGGACGTATTTTATATCAAGATTTAGTGAAAGTATCTTTAGCTCTTGAAGATGGAAGTATAGAAAATAACGGGGTACTCAATGATATTTTATCTAAAGGTGAACGTATACATTTAGTGGGATTATTGAGTGATGGTGGGGTACATTCTCATATCAACCATACTATAGGGCTAGCTAAATTAGCCAAAGCTAGAGGGAAAAAAGTATTTTTGCATCTTATTACAGATGGCCGTGATGTGAGTCCTACTTCAGCGAAAACCTATATCAAAGAAATAGAAGAGATTTGTGATAAAGATATTAGTATCGCAACCTTAGGAGGGCGTTTTTATACGATGGACAGAGATAATCGTTGGGAAAGAGTAAAAAAGGGTTATGCTGCTATTGCAATGGCGATACCTTCTACAGCATTGACACCTAAGGCGTATATAGATGAAAGTTATGCAAAAAATGAGTTAGATGAATTTTTGGAACCAGTAGCTTTTGTTGATTATGATGGTTTTAAAGCCAATGACACTGTCATTATGACAAACTTTCGTTCAGATAGAGTACGAGAGATTACAACAGCATTAGGAAGTAAGGATTTTTCTGAGTTTGAACGTAATTTCATGCCTTTGCATATTGCAACGATGACACAGTATGACGCTAGTTTTGAGTATCCTATACTTTTTCCTAAAATTGCACCAGTCAATACTCTAGCAGAAGTGATAGCCAACGCAGGGCTTAGGCAACTACATACAGCAGAAACAGAAAAATATGCCCACGTGACATTTTTTATGAATGGGGGGATAGAAGAGCCTTATATTGGTGAAAGCCGTGTGCTTATTCCTAGTCCAGATGTAAAAACCTATGATATGAAACCAGAGATGTCTGCACCAGAGGTGGGTGATGCGGTACGTACTGCGATGGATGAGTATTATGATTTTATAGTAGTTAACTTTGCTAATGGTGATATGGTAGGACATACGGGTAATTATGATGCTGCCTGTCAGGCGGTCCATGCAGTAGATATAGAGCTAGGAAAGATTATTAAAAAAGCAAAACAAGATGGATACAATATTATTCTTACCTCTGATCATGGAAACTGTGAAGAGATGAAAGATTCGGAAGGTCATACGCTTACAAATCATACTGTAGGAGAAGTATGGTGCTTTGTATTGGCTGATGGTGTGAGTGAAGTAAAAGAAGGGTGTGGGCTAAATAATGTAGCCCCTACTGTGTTAAAACTTATGGGACTCAGTATTCCAAAAGAGATGGATGAACCACTTATATAATTTGACATAATCTTCTTTTCTGTGTATTATAAATATATAGACCATTTTCATAGGAGAATGCATAATGCAAAAAAAATTAAAAGAGTCAGTAGGTACATTGCTGGCGCACATTATAAAAGTAGATAAACGTGATATAGAAAAAGAAGCACCTTTATTTTGTGATATTATGGGACAGAACTTTGATTGTGATCATGAAGAAGCAAAAGAATTCCTTTATGGTATGATGGATAAAGAGTATGATTTAGATGAACATGTGACTATTATTAATAAAGCCCTTTGTGAAGATAAACTTTCTAAACTACATATTTTAGAGCAACTCAATCATGTTATCTACTCTGATACAATTAGCCCCAATGATTATAAAATTTTTGAAGATATAAAGAATAAATTGTTTACGTGTTAGCTCTTAATCACTCGCATGTTACAATACTTTTAATTTATCATAAAGGGTTACTATGAAGTTTACAGGATCAAATGTACTGGTTACTGGTGCGAGTAGAGGAATCGGAGCAGAGATAGCCAAAGGGCTTGCAAGTATGGGATTAAAGGTATGGGTTAATTTTCGTTCTGGTGAAGCAGAAGCCAATGTAGTAAAGGCTGATATAGAAGCAGTAGGCGGTAAGGCTGAAGTGATTGGTTTTGATGTGAGTAACGAGGAAGCATTTATATCAGCAATAAAAAGTATTGTAGAAGCCGATGGTGAATTAGCGTACTTAGTAAATAATGCAGGAATTACAAAAGATGGATTAGCTATGCGTATGAAATCTGAACAGTTTATGGATGTAATAGAAGCAAATCTGAAATCTACATTTATTGGGTGTAGAGAATCACTAAAAGTAATGCGTAAAAAGCGTTTTGGTTCGGTGGTAAATATTGCCTCTATTGTGGGTGAAACAGGTAATGCAGGGCAGACAAACTATGCAGCATCTAAAGGTGGTACTATCGCAATGACAAAATCATTTGCTATAGAGGCTGCGACTTCTGGAATACGCTATAACACTATTACTCCAGGGTTTATTGCTACAGAGATGACAGATGTACTTAAAGATGAAGTCAAAGATGCTTTTACTGCGAAAATTCCTATGGGACGTTTTGGTAACCCTAGTGAAGTCGCTGATGCAGTAGCCTTTTTACTTTCGGATCACGCTTCATACATTACAGGTGAAACACTCAAAGTTAATGGTGGGATGTTTATGTAAGTTATTCAGTGACTTACATAAACAAATAAGACTTTATTGTGTCTTCAAAAATACTTCTCTTAGAAGATGATAAACTCTTCAACGAAACTTTACAGGACTTTTTAGAACTTGAAGGGTTTGAAATAGATTATGCGCTAGATCCTTACACAGCACTTGATTTAACCTACGAGAATAACTATCATCTTTATCTTTTTGATGTCAACCTACCTTATGAAAATGGTTTTGATTTATTAAAAAAACTCCGTGATTCTCAGGATGAAACCCCTTGTATATTTTTAACTTCTAGAGAGGATAAACCCTCGCTGAAAGAAGGCTTTAGTGTAGGGGGAGATGATTATATTAAAAAGCCTGTAGATTTAGATGAGTTGCTTTTTCGTATTAATGCAGTCCTTCGTAGGCAGATACGTACAGAGACCATAGTCATTGGTGAATATACTTTTGATAGTATTAATAAAACGCTTTTTCATAAAGGTAAAGGTGTGGAGCTTAGTCTAAAAGCAGCTACACTTTTATATGTATTGCTAGAAGCAAAAGAGAAAGTTATTTCTGTAGAACAAATCAGAGAACGTTTGTGGTCTACCGCTCAAGATTCGAGTGATGGTGCTTTACGTGTTTATATTACCCAACTTAAAAAATATTTTCCTACACAAATTAAAAATATACGTGGTGTAGGTTATCAGATGAAGTTATCATGACAGAAAGAAAAATAGAATTATTTATAGCACTCATTATTTATATCATTAGTATGAGTGTCTTATTGGCAGTAGTATATAATTTTTTAGAACATTGGCAATTGAGTGAACTTAATTTTTTTATAGCGGGAGGATTATTGTTTCTTGTATCCATTGGTTGGGGATATGTATTAACCGGTATACTTTTTGCACCTAATAAAGAGATGGAAGATAGATTAAGCACTTTGACGAACGAAATTATGCATGAACTCAATATCCCTCTATCTACCATACAAGCCAATATTAATTTACTCAAAAGAACTATAGAAGATGAGAAATCATTAAAACGTATACAGCGTATAGAAGATGCCTCTTTAAGACTACAAAAGCTTTATGATGAGTTGGTGTATACAATTCGTAAAGAGATACATCCTGTATCAAAAGAGTCTTTTGATGTGCAGTATATTATAGAAGAACGGGTAGCTATATGTAAAGAACAAAAACGCCATACATTTGAATTGTCTCTTTTTTCTTATGAAATAGAAGCGGATAAAATAGGATTTGAGCAGATGATAGATAATATTTTGATCAATGCTATGAAGTATTCATCTAAAAACAGTACTATCTCTATTACATTAAAAGAGAATCAACTTTGCATAAAAGATGAAGGTATAGGTATGACCACAGCAGAGTTATTACGTGTACACGAGCGTTATTTTCAAGGGGATACAAGAAAAGAGGGTGAAGGTATTGGGCTTACTTTGGTGAAAACATATTGTGATAATGAAGATATAGATATTGTTATCCACTCTGAAAAAGATGTGGGTACAGAGATTTGTTTAGATTTTGTTAAAATTCATAGTTAGTTCATTTTTAAATACTATGATAAAGTATTCATTTAGAAAAGGATTTAATATGAAATTGAAAGTAATAGTAATAACCCTAGGGGTAGTGTTCTCATTATCCTCACCAATATATGCAGAAACATCAGGAGAGACACTTTTTAAAGTAAAGTGTGCAAATTGTCATGTAACTACCCGTCCAAGTGATAAATCAACGTTGGTAGCCCCTCCAGTGATGGGTGTGATGAGACACGTTAAAATGAAATATAACACTAAAAAAGATGCGATGAAGTTTATCTCAGAGTATGTATTGAATCCACAAAGAGATAAGGCTGTATGTATGCCACAAAAAATTAAACGTTTTGGACTTATGCCATCACAAAAAGGAAATGTAACCAAGGATGAATTGCAAACCATTGCATCATGGATGTATGATAATTTCCCACCTAAAGGGAAAATGCAAAAAGAGGGAAAATCTTGTAATGCCAATAAGATGTCAAAAGGGATGAAGTGTCAAGCAGGGAAATGTCAGAGTGCTAAATAGAGCCAGAGTATGATACCATCAATTTTACTTCTAGAAGATGACATACAGTTAAATGAAACAATCAAGCAGTTTCTTGAATTTAAGGGGTATGAAGTCTATGCCGTTTATGATGCTTTAAAAGCAGAAGAGGTTGCGTATGAAAAGCATATTGATTTGATGTTATTAGATGTGAAAGTACCACATGGTAGTGGTTTTGATTTTTTAAAGCATATCCGTAGAGAAGGCAAGGAAACCCCTGCCATTTTTATCACATCACTCAACAGTGTTGAAGATGTAGAAAAGGGTTTTGCTTTAGGATGTGATGACTATATACGTAAACCTTTTGCACTCAAAGAGCTGTTAGTACGTGTAGAATCATTACTTAAACGCTCTTTTGGTACACATGAGACACAGATAGATTTGGGTGATGGACTTCTTTTTGATATAAAAGAGCTAGTACTTACACACAATAACCAGAAAATAGGATTAAAAACCAAAGAAGTTAAACTTCTTTCTCTCTTTTTACAACATAGTAATGAACTGTTAGATTATGATAAAATCAATGAGGCACTATGGGAGTATGATGAAGAGCCAAGTTCAGGTTCTTTACGTACATATATCAAGCGAATACGCGCCGCTATTGGTAAAGATAAAATTGAGACGGTTAAAAATATAGGATATCGTTTTGTTAAGTAGTGAAAAAAGAAGTTTAGTTCGATTTTTAGTAATTTATTTGCTATCAACACTGCTTCTTTTTTCTTTGGCTTCTTGGATATTTTATACTTCATCCAAACACCATCTACTCGATAAACAACATGAAGTACTGAAGTATGAAGCAGAAGGCTTAAAATCTAGACTTAGAATCCTTCACAAATCTAATGATGATATATTGTATTACCCTTACAATAAAGAGATACAAACAGCCATATATGATGTAGATAAAAACTATATCTTTGGCACAATGAAATCTACCAAACATTTAGAAGAAAGGCAAAAAGATAGACTCTATCATGTGAGTAAAATAGAGCCTTACTATTTAGGTGCAGCCTATCTACTACTTTCAAAAAAAACAGACTATCAACCTATAAAAAACTTACAAAGAGATATTGTTCTTTTTATGTTGGCTGCAGGGCTCTTTTTTGCTGTGTTGGGGTATTTTCTTGGGCGTTTGTTTGTCGCACCCATGCGAGACTCTTTGGAGAGAATGAACCACTTTATCCAAGACACTACCCATGAACTCAATACCCCTATAAGTACTATACTTACCAATATTGAGATGATTGAAACCTTTGGGAAACATGAGGGCAATAGTAGTGAACTCAAACGTATAGAGATAGCCTCTAAAACCTTGAGCCGTATTTATGATGATTTGACCTATCTGAATCTTAATCATCAGTATCATCGTAAAATAAAAGAGATAGATATGAGTGGTTTGGTCTATGAACGTATGGAGTATTTTACCTCTATGGCAGAAGCAAAAAGAATTAAAACAGTGTTAAAAATCTGCGATGGTGTGATACTTCAAATTGATAAAAATGATGCTCTTAGACTGGTAGATAATCTCATCTCTAATGCCATTAAATACAATAAACATGAAGGTAGACTAGAAGTGCTACTCACCTCCAAAGAACTTATGGTAAAAGATACAGGTATCGGCATTAAGAATGAAGATATAAAACAGATTTTGCAACGCTTTAAACGTGCCAATAAAAGTGAAGGTGGTTTTGGTATTGGGCTTCATATTGTCTCTCAAGTCTGTGAAAATTATCACTTTAAGCTAGAGATAAAATCTAAAATAGATGAAGGAACGGAGGTTAGGGTACAATGGTAAAAATTGTTTTAGTATGTGTGATGAGTGTAGGGCTATTTGCTCAAACTGCTAGCTTGAAAAAAGCGTGTCTCGCTTGTCATAAAGCGCAACAAATCCCCAATAACCTTATCTATAGACGGTATCTGTTAAAGTATAGTACTGAAAGCGATATGCAAAAGGAGATATTTAACTATCTGAAAAACCCTCAAAAAGCTACATCTATTATGCCTTCTCAATTTTTCTTAAAATTTCCTATGAAGGATGCTACTATATTAAAAGATAAACAACTAAACATAGAGATTAAGGCATTTTTGAAAATGTTTGATATAAAGAAGAAGCTCCGCCTAGAAAATTCACATTAAATTAACATAGAAATGCTATGATTTTGAAAACAATACTAAGGAATAACATTGAAGAAAACATTACTACTTTTAGCAGCTACAACGGCATTTTCATTTGCGACGGATGGAGCAGAACTTTTAAAAAATAAGTGTGCTTCATGTCACATGCTTGAGGCTCCAGAGTTTCACGAAATTCCTACACTTAAAGCCCCAGCGATGGATGCGGTAGTCTTTCACATCAACCTTGCTATGCAAGATGAGAAAGAGAAAAAAGCATTTATCGCTGATTATGTACTTAACCCTGATGCAAGTAAATCTGTATGTGAGTCAAATAAAGTAGCCAAATTTGGTGTGATGCCATCACAAAAAGGTAAAGTGACCAAAGAGGAGTTAGCAAAGATCGCTGATACACTATTGGCTACTTATCCACATCCTAAATTTAAGACCATGATTAAAGAGATGCAAGCGAATGATAAAGTCAATGCACTTAAAGGTTCACCATTTCTTGTCAATAGTGATGGTTTACCACATATGACAAAACTCCTTGTGAAAAATTGGGATAAATCAAAACTTGGTTTGACTGCAGAACAAAAAGAGAAGTTACTTGTTGTACGTAAAGAGACATTAAGTGGTGTAAAGAAAATCAAACAACAACTCAAACCGCTTGAAGTAGAAGTAGCTGAAGCGATGATAGATAGAGAAGATCCTAAAAGTGTAGAGAAGCAGTTAAAAAAAATTGCACAGCTTAAAATTGAAGGAAGTAAAATCCATCTGAAGTGTATCTCTGAAACAACAGCGATTCTTTCAGAAGAGCAGGTTGCTTTTTTACTTCCTTTTTGGGAGTAACCCTACAGTTCACTTTGCGTCCATACTCATATACTATACTTCTATCATCTATAGGAGTATATATATGAAACACCCTGTTATTCAATCCCTTTTTTTATTAAGTACTATCTCGGCTCTAGCTTCAGCTAGTACACTGAGTGGTCTTATCAATTATGCCACCAAGCATAATACAAGCATCAAACAAAATCAAGCCCAAGTAGATTTAGCACAACTTACCCGTAGTCAAAGCCGTACACAACAGTATGGTGAACTGAATGTTGTAGGTGATTATACACATTACAATATTGAGAGAACTCTGGCCCCTCTGGTTCCTAGTTCAATCTCTGGAGGTTCACCTATTACTACGAGTAAAGATATTTTCTCTGCAGGACTTAAATACACAGTTCCACTTTTTACAGGATTTGCACAGACAAGACAAATAGAGGTAGATCAAATTGCCTCGCAGATGAGTCAGGCAAAAATGAAACTGGGTAAAGAACAGTTGGTTTATAATATTCGCTCTTTATACCTCTCTGTATTGGCGCAAAAAGAGATACTTAGAGCACAACGTGCATTTACATCAGCACTTAGAAAACTGACCAAGCAAATAGGGTATGAAGTCAAAGTAGGACGTAAAGCAAAAATAGACTTACTCAAAGCTCAAGCAGATTTACAAGAAGCCCGTACGAAAGAAGAGATTTTAGCCTCTAATATAGAGACAACCAAAGCATCACTTTCTGCATTGGTGGGTAAGCGTGTAAAAAAACTTAGTACCATAGGTATAAAAGTAAAAAAGCCACACTACTCTGTACATAGACTCTATGCGAAGGCCACACATTTGGCTAAGGTAAAAGTAGAAGAGATGGCTGAGAAAAAAGCAGAGAAAATGATAGCCAAAAGTAAATCTGCTCAGTTGCCGCAGGTCAATCTATCAGCCTATGCAGGAAAAAACTATGGTGAAGACCTAGCAACCGATAATTGGGACAATGAAACACTCTGGCAAGTAGGTGTCAATGTCAATTATAATCTAGTAGATTTTGGTAAACGTGATATAGCTATACAAAAAGCAAAGATTGCGAAAATGCAAGCAGAGTTTAAAAAAGAGCAAACGCTACTTGACTTACAAAAGCTTCTTACCCAAGGTGTAGAAAAAGTAAAACAAAACTATGCAACATACTTAGGTAATGTATCAGGATTACGTTTAAGTAAAAAAGCACAAAATATTGAGCGGGTGCGTTATGACAATGATGCGTCTACTCTGAATGATTTACTCCTAGCTAAAGGTAAAGCATGGCTAGCCAAAGCAAAGGTGATAGAGAGTAAATATAACTATCAAAAGAGTAAATACTATATAGATTATCTTATGGAAAGAGGGGTTAACTAATGAATAAAAAGATTGTAGTTACAGTGATACTATTGCTAGGAGTTATAGTACTTGGTATTAAAGGAAAGAGTGTTTTAGAAGCTAGAAAAGTTGAAGTAGAAAATACGCAATTACCTAGTGTAGAAGCAGTAAGTGTCTCTGTGGTAAAAGGTAGTGTAGGTAACTTGAGTAATAAAGTACCTTTTTTGGCACAAGTACTTTCAGATAAAAGTATCAATCTCTCTACCAAGCTTGCAGGATATGTCGAAAAAGTAAATGTAGAAGAGTCTCAAAGTGTCAAAAAAGGTGACTTTCTTGTGCGCATAGATGCCATAGAGTTACGCTCAAATATTGATGCACTAAACTCAACACTTAATACACAAAAAAGTGATCTGTTGCTAGCAAAAAGTATCCATAATAGAAATACAAAACTCTATAGAGTGGGTGGGCTAGCCAAAGAGAAGCTAGAGATGTCTGCACTTACGTTAAAGTCTAAACAGTCACTCATTGAAAATACCCAACAAAAAATAGCACAACTTAGACACCAACTTACCTACTTGAGTATTCGTGCACCATTTGATGGTGTGGTAGATAGACTCTTCTTACATGAGGGAGACTTGGCAGCGACAGGTAAACCTATTTTGAGTATGAGCGATGGTGTTAAAAAATTGGTTTTTGCGTATGCACCTACCCAAGCTAAATTCATTAAAAAGGGCTTGTCAGTATATGCTGAGCATGAGAAAATTGGACATGTTAAATCATTTTATACGACTTCAAACAATGGACTACTCTCTGCAGAAATTGCACTAAGTAAAAGTATAGATTTACCTGTAGGTACAAGTATGAATATTGATGTACTGACTCAAGAAGCCAAGGGGTGTGTACTTCCAAGCAATACATTGGTGCATAAGAAAGAAGGTACTTTTGTTATGACCTATATAGAGGGTAAATTTGTTCCTTTAAAGGTAACTGTCTTGATGCAAGAGAATCAGCAGATACTTTTAAAAGCGTGTCCTAATGGTGTAGTTGCTTACGGAAGTGAAGTAAAACTTGCAGAGCTTCCTGTGTATGATAAAGTAGAGATTGTAGGAGAGAAGCATGAGTAATGCAACTCCTATAAAAGAAGAGAGCACCTGGGTAGAAAAAATACTCAAAAAACCCCATATCATCATCTCGTTTCTTGCTCTTTTTGTGATGGCAGGTATCATGGGATATGGGAAGATCCACAGAAACCTTTTTCCTAACTCTAACTACCCTGAAGTAGCGCTTGTTATCGTGCAACCAGGGGCTAGTGCAAAGACGATGGCTTCTAATATTGCAGTACCTGTAGAAGAGGAGCTTTATGCACTTGATGAGATACGCCGTGCGTATTCCAATACCATAGATGAAGTGACAGTTATCCGTGCAGAGTTTGAATACTCAAAAAATATTGATACTGCAGTCAATGACGTAACCAATGCGCTCTCAAAAATACGGGCCAAACTACCTCGTGATATTAAAGAACCACAAGTTATTAAAATCACCGAAGCTACGGCACCCGTACTCGTGGTAGCTATGTCTCCTAAAAAAGGTGCAACACTTAGTCTAGAAGATATACGTGATCTAGCAAGTGGAGAGATAAAACATAAATTACTTAAAACCAATGGTGTAGCCAATGTAGATATATTTGGTGGATTTGAGAAAGAGGTACAGATTATTATTGATAAAGATAAGCTTGATAGTTATCACCTTTCCTTAGGTCAAGTTATCGCAACATTGCAAAAAAATGACAATGAATATGCCGTAGGTTTTGTAAGCAATCAAGAGCATCGTTATTTGCTCAAGTCTAAAGGTAAAAGAGAAAAAATAGAGAGCTTAAAAGCATTACCATTAACACCTGACTTGAAACTCTCAGATGTGGCAAAGGTTTATTTTGGACATTATGAAAATGCTTCTGGATATTTTGGGAATGGTAAAGAGGCTATCGCACTTTCTATTCAGCGTTCTATCACTGCGGATGTGATTAAAACGATTGAAAAAGTTGATGGGATTGTAGAGGAATTTAAAGCTAAATATCCTAATGTCAATTTTGAAGTGAGTGACACACAAAAAGAGACTATTGAACAAAGTACGATGAATATGTTTGACTCTTTACGTGATGCGATTATTATGTCTACGATTGTGGTATTTTTATTTCTGGCATCCTTTAGACAGATTCTTGTTGTACTAGTCACGATTCCTTTAGTGTATGCCTCAACGATAGCCTTGATGTGGCTAGTAGGAATAGATTTCAATGTTGTGACACTTACGGCTATTATATTGGCATTGGGGCTGTTGTTGGATGACACAGTAGTGGTGATGGAGAATATTGAGAGGCACTACCGTGAACTTGGTAAAGATATCCATGATGCAGTCTTTGATGGAACCAAGGAGATTATGTTTGCTGACCTTTCTGGAACAGTGACAACTATGATAGCCCTAGCTCCTATGCTCTTTGTAGGTGGATACCCCCAAACGGTTTTTGCACCTTTGGTAGGAACACTGCTTTTGGCACTCATCGCTTCATATGTAATCTCTATTGTGGCTGTACCACTGTTATCTCTACATATCTTAGCTATACAAAACCCTCTTTTACTCAAAATCGAAAATGGATTTCATTCAGTTATTGGTCGTGCAAATGATATGATTCAAGCCTTTTTTGCTACGCTGGTAAGAGCGATTACAGCGTCTAGGATTTTAGGTTTTGTTTCTGTGTTTGTACTTATTGCACTTTTTGTTACTTCTGTGAAACTAGTCATGCCTACCGTAGGACAAGAGCTTATGCCTCCTATGGATACAGGTGGGGTAAATATTAAAATTACCACTGATGCAAACTTACCGATAGAAAAAAGTCAAGAGATTATGAAAAAAGTAAATATCATGATCAAAGAGCAGGGTGAACTTTTACGAATTTCAGGGAGTATTGGGTCTGAGGCAGGTGTACTTAGTATAGGTTCTGGTTCAGGTATCGACCATATTTCTGTGGTGGCTACCTATGTCGATAGATACAAAAGAGAAGAAGATATCTGGCAGATATCAAAAGCATTAAGAGAATCTATTATTAAAATACCTCATGTAAAATACTTGGAAGTTACACCTTATGGTGCAACCGCACTTGCGAGTATACGAGCCTCTGTAGATGCAAAGCTAAGTTCTTCAGATATTGACTCTCTGCAAGCAGCAGGTAAGGATGTAGAAAAAGCACTTGCCCATACCAAAGGTGTTGTCTCAGTATCTACTACATGGGATATGGACAAGGTAGTATATAATCTCAATATAGATGAAGCCCAAGCGATGGAGTATGGGTTGAAGCGTTCTGATGTGACATCTCAACTTCAATTAGCTCTTCGTGGTGCACCAGTGGCAAGCTTTCCTAAGTCAAATAGTCAAGATTATACCGTAAGAGCATGGCTACCTCAAAAACAGATAGATAACTTTGATAGCATACTCAGTATGCTTATAGATACACCAAAAGGTAAGATACCACTAAATAAGATTGCCACACTGGAGAGTAAAAAAGAGCCAAGTCTTATTACAAGAGAGGGCTTACAATATACCTTGGAAGTCTATGGTAATAGAGAAAAAGGTGCCATTTCACACATTATGGCAAATTTTGAAGAGCAGTTGGAATCTGTGCGTTTACCTAAGGGGGTAGAGCTAGAACAGATAGGAGATATCAAACAGTTTAAAGCTTCGGCAGAGCGTATGATAGGGGCAATTATCGTAGCAGTGGTACTTATCTTCTTTGCACTTATTGTCATGTTTGCCAATATCAAGATATCGCTGATGATACTCTTTTCTATTCCTCTTACGATTATAGGTGCATCATGGACGATGTTATCCATAGGCTACCATGTCTCTATGCCAGCTATGATGGGCTTTATGTTGCTCTCTGGGGTGATTGTAAACAATGCTATCTTGCTCATACATTTTGCGATAGATCAGGTAAAACAAGGGATGAATAAAAGAGATGCTATGTTGGAAGCCATAAAAATACGTACTCGTCCTGTACTCATGACAGCGTTTGCAGTAAGTGCAGGAATGCTCCCCGTCGCACAAGGTGCTGCTATAGGGTTAGAACGTTTGGCACCACTAGGAGCAGTGGCGATTGGTGGACTTGTGGTGGGTACATTTATGACCTTAGTATTTATCCCTATTGTCTTTATATGGACAGTTAAAGAAGAAAAAATATTGGAGATGTAAGATGAAAATAGAAACTATTATATTAGGTTTGCTTAGTAGTGTAGGCATGTTATATGCTGTCAATGTAGGCGAACTTCTCCCTAATATTACATTGGATAAAGTTAATGGTGGCGACAATGCAGAGCAGGCGTGGCACTCTAAAAGTCTTTATGGAAAGGTACATGTACTATTCTATATGGACCCAGATAAACGTAAAGAGGTTATGCCCTTTTTGGATACTTTAAATCAAAAGCATTTTAATGAAAAAAAGTATTCAACTGTAGCAATAGTTAATTTAGCCGCCACATGGATGCCTGATGCTGTGCTTGAAACACTACTGAGTAAAAAACAACAAGAGTTAGACAATACAGCGTTCATTTTTGATAAGACAAAATACTTGGTAAAGAAATGGCATTTGAAAGATGATGCATCCAATGTTTTGGTATTAAATACACAGAGTAAAGTGATTTATCGTAAATCAGGCAAACTTAGTAATAAAGATGTAAAAGAAATTTTAAATCAAATAGAAAATGCAAAATAAAATAAAATATCAGCGTGCAGTATCCCTAAGTTTGGGGCTGACATTTATCATTATGTTACTTTCTAGCGGGGTACTTTATTTTATACCAGACAGAGGTGTGACTGCATGGAGTGCTTGGTCCTTTTTGGGTTTAGATAAACAGCAATGGGATAATCTACATATTAACCTTGGGTTACTTTTTCTTGTCTTTTTGGTTTGGCATATTTACTACAACTGGAAGCCCATTAAAAATTATCTTAAAGTGAAAAAAGAGTGGGTGGTTTTTACCAAAGAATTTAACTTCTCTGTACTGCTTGTATCTCTCTTTATGATTGGGACGATTTGGATGATGTTGCCCTTTAGTTTTTTTGTTAATATAGGTAATGGGATAAAAGCCATCAATGCCAAAAATGCAGGAACACCGCCTTTTGCCTATGCAGAACAAGCAACATTGAAAGATTATACAATTTTAATGCATCTTGAGTATGCAAAAGTGATGCAAAAATTAAAAGAAGAAAAACTCTCTTTCAAGGCAACTCAAACGCTACAACAGATTGCATCTAAAAATGATATTTCTCCTAGTACGCTAAGTGAGATGATACTCCCTAAAAATGCGAGAGTTACTTTGCCTAGTGATATTCCCGTGGGGCTTGCACATGAAACACTGGAAAATTTAGAGAAGAAGTATCGTATAGATATCAACCGTTTTATAGGACACTTGAAATTATACAATATCAATGCTCATAGAACAAGTAGTTTTAAAAGGCTATCAAAGGAGGCCCATATACATCCAGCAACACTTTACACTATGTTGTTGGCATCTCAAATTCAATTAAAGGAACACAATGAAAAATAGTATAGGAAAATGGAATGTAGGTATCGGATTATCTGTCATGGCAGGGTTTATGGTGTATGGATTTTTGCTCATTTATATGAGGGATTTTCATCCAAACAAAGAGGCATGGATTGCAGCGAGTCATATAGGTGCTCACTTTGAATCACGCTTGGTGCATGTGCATGGGAATCTCTTTAGTGTACTGAATATTATATTTGGTTATCTACTGTTAACTTTACCTATCTCACCAAATTATGCTAAGTGGGTTTCACGATTTGCTCTTGCTGGACTTTTAATGCCTATTGGAATCATGGCAGAGCTCTATTTAGGCTTACCTTTTTACCTTGTACTGGTAGGGGCTATTTCTATTATTGTAGCGACAATACTACTAGCAATAGGTGTTTTCAAGATGAAAAACATATAATGACAGCGAATTAAATAAAGGAAAATAATGTCAGAAACGATGAAAGAAAATGCAAAAGCATTAAATCACAATGAAAAGAAGAAAATATCACTCTATTCCGTAGGGGTAAACTTAGCACTCTCGTTACTTAAAATTGTGGGAGGTATGATTTCTGGAAGTGCAGCATTGACTGCCGATGGTGTACACTCACTCTCTGATTTAGCAGCATCACTTAGTGTCTATGTAGGTATTATTATTGCCAATAAAAAATCAGATATGTTTCCTCATGGACTCTATAAAGTAGAAAACCTAGTAGCACTTGTGAGTGCTTTTGCTATTTTCTTCGCAGGCTACGAGATAGCCAAAGATGTACTTTTTGGGGAAGGCAGTGAGATTAAAAATCTTTCAGTTGCACTCATAGTTATTGGGATTACTGTAGTCATTACATATCTTTATTCACGTTGGGAACGTCAAAAAGCTATAGAGTTAAACTCTCCAAGCCTTTTAGCAGACTCAGAACATATTAAAACAGATTTCTATACAGCCTTAGTGGTATTAGTAGGGGTATTAGGGCAGTATTTTGGCTATCCTATTATAGAGAAACTAGCAGTGGTTGTGGTCGTATACTTCATTTTCCATAGTGGTTTTGATATACTTAAGGAGTCTGTTAAGGTACTTCTTGATGCCTCTTTGGATCATGAGAGTATAGAAAAAGTAAAAGAGATTTTAAGTCAAGAATCACATATCAATGAAATCAAACGAATTACAGGACGAAATTCGGGTAGTTTCAAGTTTGTACAGCTTGATCTTGATTTGAAAACGGACTCTTTAAAAGAAGCACATGAGATAGTCCATCTGTTAGAAGATAAAATAAAAGATGAAATGCCTTTTGTTGAGAAAGTCGTTATTCATTTTGAATAATAAAGGAAAATAATATGATAAAAATACTAGTAAGCGCAATACTTCTTTTAGTAGGGATTCAATTTATACCGTATGGGAAAGACCATACCAATCCAGCTGTAGTAGCTGAACCAAAATGGGACACACCTAAGACACGAGAGCTTTTTATGAAAGCTTGTGTAGATTGTCATTCACATGAGACTAAATGGCCTGCCTATAGCAGTGTAGCACCTATCTCATGGATAGTTTATAACCACGTTATAGAGGGTCGTGAGCACTTTAATGTCTCTAATTGGGGACATCAAAAGAAAAATGAGGGGGAAGATGCAGCAGAGGAGTTAGAAGAGGGTGAAATGCCACTAAAGTCTTACCTTATCGCACATCCCGAAGCACAATTAAGTGATGATGAGAAGAAGATGTTAATCCAAGGGTTGAAAAATACTTTTGGAGAGAAGAAAGAGGATTAAAAATCCTCTTTTAAATTTGTTTTATTTATGTGAAGCAAGTTTAATAAGAGTGTCAAATTGTTCAGCAGAAAGTAGTCCTTGCACTGTATGGATACAATCTAAATGAGCTTTTGTCATATCTGATTTTATTGCAGCTATTTTATCTACAAGGTCATGTAGACTTTTTGGATTTTTATTCTCTACTACACTTCCCTTTGCAAGCTCTAGTTCTAGTGCCTTTACCTCTTTTGCAAGTTTAGCAGAGACAGGTACAATGGTTTTTTTCATGTCAACAAATTTTTCTAATTGTTCTTTAGAGAGTTTAAGTGTATCACTCTCTGGGTGAAAAAGTGCTGTACCTACAAGGTATGGTAAGTTTTGGCTTACAAGAAAGTAATCTTTAGGAAAATCCTCTTTTTTACCTCGAAAATATGGACCCATGTCTCCAGCCATTGTAGCTAATTTTTTCATACCTTCTGGTGTCTTTTCCATATTTGGTTTTGCCATCAGTGTAGTACTTAATACTGTAGAGAGAAGTGTTGTTAAAATGATTTTTTTTGTCATATTTTTTCCTTTTTTAATTTAAATTGAATTTCAAGTATATATAGTTGATGTGAATCAAATATGAAATATATTCATAGTGTATTTTTTATGGCTAAACAAAGGTAACAATGGAGTAACAATTCTACTTTAAAATATATCAAATTTAATTTAGGATATATTTTATGAAATTACAACACTTTAT
>Ga0256827_10000825_pt1 | contig 19508 bp, 14 predicted proteins | sample CV84metaG_FD_185977 | JGI IMG/M metagenome (GOLD analysis project Ga0256827, IMG submission 185977) | Hydrothermal vent microbial communities from East Pacific Rise, Pacific Ocean - CV84 | ecosystem: Environmental > Aquatic > Marine > Hydrothermal vents | place: Pacific Ocean: East Pacific Rise... | reverse complement strand
ACAATGAACATTCAATTTTATTGAACAGATTAATACATTCACCATTAGAAAAATATTATTCACAAATAATCAACTTTGTTTTTTAACCTCTGTATAAATTAGTACTTTCACGAAAAAATAGTCTATAATGAAAGTAACACGAAATATTTTAATAATAATTTTAGTGTCAATTTTAATAATAATTGGAATTATATATTTGGCAAGAAATTTTAGTTTTTTTTCAGATGAGAAAATAACCACGATTACAAATATAAAAAATGTATTAATTGTTGTTGGTGGTTTTTTTGCAAGTGCAATTGCTATTTGGAGGGCATATATTGCAGATAAAAATTATAAAAATGAAACAAAGAAATTAGCTGCACAAGAAGAAACATTTAAACACGAAAAACAAAAATTTAAACAACAACAAATTAATGAAAGATATGTTAAAGCTGTTGAATTAATAGGTAGTAAATCGGTATCTGTTAGAATTGGTGCAATGAATACTCTTGAAAAAATTTCTTTGGAAGATGAATATTATGTTTCTACACTAACAGAAATATTAACAGCTTACATAAAATCAGAATTAAAATCAGAAAGATTAATAGAAGATTATAATGATTGGAAAGTTAAAATTGAAGAATGGATTTCAAATAATAAAGAATTAAATGAAAAATTAAATTATAAGGAAACTTTTAAATCAAAACCATATAGAAATATCCCAGAAGACATTATTGTAGCTTTAAATATATTAACTAGAAATGAAAATAAACTTATAGATTTAAGAAATACAGATTGGGAAGGGTTTGATTTCGAAAGAACATCTATAAATAAATTTAATTCTTTTGATTTTAGAAATGTAAGTTTTAAACATACTAATTTTTACGGTGGAGGAATAGAATTTAATAAATGTATTCTTGAAAATATTAATTTTCAATATTCAATATTAGGGAATACAATATTTACAGATGTTTACAGGTTTAACCCTGACAATAGTGGTAAAGGAGGGAGTTATATTGGTATTGGTGCAGATTTTTCTAATGCTTATATTGATTATATTATGATTTGGATACCTATATCAAGTTGTATTTTTAATAAAACAAAAATTAGATATGCATATATTGGTGAAGACGCAAAAAATAATTTAATGTCATATGCAACATATTTTATCTTAAAGAATAGTCATATCGAAAAACTAAAAATAGATAGACATATTAAAGATTTTTATATAAGCAATGTAATATTTGGAGAAACAGAACTATTCAATAATAGTAAAACTTCAAAGGATATATTTTTCGATAATATAGGTATGAATTATTATAATATTTTTGAAAAAATTAATAATAGTAACTTGCCTGCAAGTATAGAAGAAATAAACAGTAGTGATAAACATATAATTTTTATGACAAAAGTTACATTTGAAAAATTAACAAATTATATTAAAGAATTTAATTATAAAATTATTTACATTGAAAATATTATTGAACAACATTATCATTCTTATCCTGTTAATTTTAAACTAATTTATGATGAATTAAAAAGCAAACCTAAAAATTATTATGGTTTATTAATAAAATCAGAATAACCAACATCCTTGTTGAAACCTAAAATAATTATAACTTTACAAGCAGATAAATAAAACTATGGCAAAAGACACAAAATTCGAGCAACAGTTGTTTAAAGCAGCTGATAAATTGCGTAAAAATATTGATGCAGCAGAATACAAACATATTGTATTAGGCTTAGTATTTTTAAAATACATTTCGGAATCGTTTCACGAATTATATGTAAAACTTGAAGCAGACCAATATTCCGATGCAGAAGATATAGACGAATACATTGCAGAAAATGTATTTTTTGTACCACAAAAAGCACGTTGGGCATATATTCACTCACAAGCAAAACAGTCTGAAGTTGGACAGGTTTTAGACAATGCTATGGAGGCAATAGAAAAAGAAAACAAAGAATTAAAAAATGTATTGCCACAAGTTTATGGGAAAGCAAACCTTGACAAAACCGCATTGGGCGAGCTTATCGATTTAATATCGAACTCTGAATTACAAGCCGAAAACGAAAACTCGAAAGATTTATTTGGTAGAGTTTACGAATATTTCTTAGGCGAATTTGCTAATGCCGAAGGTAAAAAAGGCGGACAATTTTACACGCCGAAAGCCATTGTACAATTAATGGTAAATATGATTGAACCATACAAAGGTAGAGTGTACGACCCTGCTTGTGGTTCCGGTGGTATGTTTATTATGAGCGAAAAATTTGTTACAAGTCATAGTGGTAATATTAAAGATATTACAATATACGGACAAGAAAGCAACCAAACAACGTGGAAACTTTCTAAAATGAACCTTGCAATTCGTAATATAAACTCAAAATTTGTTGCGTGGAATACCGAAGGCTCTTTTCTTAAAGATGCACACCCCGATTTAAAAGCCGATTATATTTTGGCAAACCCACCCTTTAACCAAAGCGATTGGGGAGCTGATATTTTACAAGACGATGCACGTTGGAAACACGGAACACCACCAAATGGAAATGCCAATTTTGGTTGGATGCAACATATGTTGTACCACCTATCGCCAAGAGGTGTAATGGCAACCGTTTTATCTAATGGCTCGTTAAGTTCTAACACTTCGGGAGAAGGCGAAATTCGTAAAAACTTGGTAGAAGCTGATTTAGTTGAATGTATTGTAGCACTACCAAAGCAACTGTTTTATAATACCGGTATTCCTGCTTGTATTTGGTTTTTACGCAGAGAAAAAAGCAACCATAGCAAAAAAGTTTTGTTTATTGATGCTTCCGAAATGGGCTTTATGAAAGACCGAGTACATAAAGATTTAGCACCAGAGGATATTGAAAAAATTACAACTACTTACCATAATTGGAGAAAAGAAGAAAACTACGAAGATGAAAAAGGTTTTTGTAAATCTGCTACAATTGAAGAGATACAAAAGCATAGCCACGTTTTAACACCCGGACGATATGTTGGCATACCCGATGAAGAAGACGATGGAATACCTTTTGATGATAAAATGGCAGAACTTACAGCTACTTTAAAACAGCAAATTACAAAGGAAACAGAACTTAATGCCGATATAGAAAAACAATTGGCTAATATTGGGTATAATCTTTAATTTTTTATAATGAGTAAAGAAAATAATATACCTGAGGAGTGGATTGAAACTACGTTGGGAGAAGTTTGTGAAATTAAATATGGAAAAGACCATAAACATTTATTAGATGGCAAAATCCCTTGTTTTGGGTCAGGTGGTCTAATGAGGAATGTTGATACAATATTATATGATAAACCTTCTGTATTAATTCCTCGAAAAGGTACTCTTTCTAATTTATTTTATATTGATAAGCCGTTTTGGACAGTAGATACTTTGTTTTATACAAAAATCAATGAAAATAAAATTTTACCCATTTTTTTATATTATAAGTTAAAAACTTATAATTTAGAAAATTTGAATGTTGGTTCGGCTGTTCCAAGTCTTACAACTGCTGTTTTAAATCAATTTCCTTTTGAAATCCCCCCACTACCAGAACAAAAAACAATAGCCAATGTATTAACATCTTTTGACAATAAAATTGAATTACTACAAGCCCAAAACAAAACCTTAGAAAGTATTGCTCAAACTATTTTTAAAGAGTGGTTTGGAAAATACCAAATTGGTGATGATTTACCTGAGGGTTGGCGTGTTGAAAAGTTGGGTGAGTTAATTGATGAAATAATTGATAATAGAGGAAAAACACCACCTTTAACAAAATTGGAAGAAAATGGGATACCATTAATTGAAGTAAATTCAATTACAGGTAATGATAGAAATGTTAATATAAATTTAAGCAAAAAAGCAGTTAATAAAGAAACGTACCAAAATTGGTTTAGAAAAGGACATCCAATTTTTGGCGATATATTAATATCAACTGTTGGAAGTATAGGACAGTTAGGGCAAGTTTTTAACGAAAGAATATGTATAGCACAGAATATAGTAGCTTTAAGAAGTAGTAGATATAGCCTTTTTTTATATGAATTATTAAAAAGAAATCAAAAATTAATTATCAGTCTTGACATTAGTTCTGTACAACCAAGTATAAAAGTACCGCATTTATTAGATATGGCAATTATTATTCCTAATAATGAAAGTATGAATAATTTTAATAAAAAAATGAAAACTATTATTACTAAAACTAACTATAATTATAACCAAATCCAAACCCTCAAAAAAACAAGAGATACCATTTTACCTAAGTTAATGAGTGGAGAGTTAAGGGTTAATGAAATAGAATAAAAAACAAAAAATAATATGTTGCAAAAATTTTCAATAGAAGAAATACTAATAAGAATTATGCCTGGTGGTTTTTTCTTAACAATAGTTTATCTTATTTACGGTAATGTGTTAAATGTTAACATACAAGCAAATTTAGATTTCTTTTATACATTTATCTTTTTTTGTGCTTCATATATCACTGGTGAAATACTCCAAACCATATCACACGAATTAGAATGGATTATTAATTTATTTTTCAAATTGAGAAAACCATCAGAAATTTTTCTTTATAAGAATAATCCTGTAATAAAAAGTGATAAAACAAGAGAAGAAATAATTGGTTTGATAAAGTTTTCAAATGAAGAAATTATATCAAAAGATTATAAAGAAGTTAGTTGTAATAAATGGTCAAAGCAGAATAAAGAAGAAAAAGAAATATCACAAAGTGTTTTTTGGAAACTATACACACAAGTAAGCGATACAGAAGAAATAAAAAAGGTTAATAGTGGATATTTATTTTCACGAGTAATAACCCTTATATTTTTAATAATATCAATTATGTTGTTTATTAAGAATATTAACATCTATTTTTTAATTAGTGTTATTTTATTCTTTATATTTTTATGGAGAACAAGAGGTTATGCAAGAGGTGTAGTTTTTAAAACAGTATTATTAAATTTAAAGAAATGAAAAAAATTGTAATTTTTAATGTTGGAGGTGCACTATCTGCTTATGGAGAAATAAATAATTCTAAATTTATTATTGATTTAGGAAAAAGTGGAGATTTTTCACCTGTTGATGATTTTTTATTACCATTAGCTGAACTAAAAAATTGGGAAAAAGGGAGTGATGAATTGTCAAATGATAAATATTTATTTGAACAATTATTTTTAAGTCACTTAGATAATGACCATATTTCCGATTACGAAAAATTTATAGATAATTTTTATCCACATTATATGACTTGTCCTAATGACAATTCTAATCAAAAAGAAAAATTTAAGATTAAAAGAGAGTTAATAGGTGATTTAACTAATTTAAAAAATAAGATATTAGATGATATGAAGAAGCGAACACCAATTGCAGAAGATTATCCTTTAAAATCTTTTATCGATGATACAGAATTATTTTTTATATATCCAACAAATTGTGAAAATGTAGATGAGTTAAAAGGTGATTATGCTAATAATATAAGCTTAGTAATTTTTGCTTCTCATAATGGAAAAACTATTTTATTTTCTGGTGATATTATGAAAGATGGAATGGAGTATTTAATAAATAATAATTCTAATTTTAAAAATACATTAGAAGAAAATGGTGTTGATTATTTAATAGCACCACATCACGGTTTACAAACTTCATTTTCTGAGGAGTTTTTTAAAACAATAAAAGGGAATAAAACAAAGTTAAATATTATATCTGAAAAGGTCAGAACTGTTGACAGTGAAGAACACAGGAAAGATGTTGATAGTCGCTATTATAGTTCTGTTTATAGTACTGGTGATAACTCATTAGAACAAAATGCAGTAAAAACTTCGTTAGGACATATTGTAATTGATTTAGAAACAGCTGATAATGAAATTAAACAGTTTTCAAATATAGAAGATGTAATAAAAGAATTTGTTTAAAACAAGTTTTAAATATAATACCATATGAAAAACGAACTGCAAAAATTTTCAAACTTTGTAATTTTCCAAACAGAAAGCGGAAAAGTTAATATTGATGTTTATTTTCAAGACGAAACACTTTGGCTTACACAAAAATTGATTGCCGAATTGTTCGAAAAAGGCAGAAGTACAATAACCGAACATTTAAAAAAAATATTTGCAGAAGGCGAATTAGATGAAAATTCAGTATGTCGGGATTTCCGACATACTGCCGAAGATGGTAAGAAATATACCACAAAATATTATAATCTACGAGCCATTACAGCAGTTGGTTATCGTGTAAATTCACACCGTGCAACAGAGTTTCGTAAATGGGCTACCGAAATTTTACACGAATATATAATTAAAGGTTTTGCAATGGACGATGAGCGTCTGAAACAAATTAGGCATTTTGGGCAAGATTATTTCGACGAAATGCTCGAACGAATTCGTGAAATTCGTTTAAGTGAAAGACGATTATATCAGAAAATTACCGACATCTACGCTTTATCTGCCGATTACGATAGCAAGTCAGATATTACAAAACAGTTTTTTTCTACCGTTCAAAACAAATTACATTGGGCAATAACAGGAAAAACTGCTGCCGAAATTATTTATACCGAAGCCGATGCCCAAAAATTATATATGGGTTTAAAAACGTGGAAACACGCACCAGATGGTAAAATTCTAAAAAGTGATGTTAGTATTGCCAAAAATTATTTGAACCAAGAACATATAAAAGTTTTAGAACAAATAGTTACTGCATATTTAGATATGGCAGAAAGCAGAGCAAGAAACAGGAGTGTAATGAATATGAAAGATTGGGATAAGTTTTTAATCCAATTCTTAGAATTAGCTGATTATCCTATACTTAAAGATAAAGGAAAAATATCAATGCTTGAAGCTAAGTTAAAGGCAGAAAGCGAATACGACAAATACAGAGTAATTCAAGATGAAAACTATATTTCTGATTTTGATCGAGAAATAAAAAAAATAATTGACAAGAAAGATAAATAATAACAATATGGAATATGGACCTTATTACAAAATCCACCAAATAGCAGAATCTGCTGAAAAAATATTAACTTTAATAGATAAATTTCAGTTAAACTTTTTTAAAAATAAAAATATTCTATATAAAAGAAAAGATATTTTATGTACAATCCAAATAGGAAAAGTTATTAAGTCAATAGATAATAAAATCCCCCAAATTTCTCATCCTGCAATTCATTCTGCCATTAAAGAAATAGATTTTTATGAAAAGAAAGAAGTGCAAAAAGATACAAATGAAAATGATTTCCTGAGTAGTTCTTTATATGAAAGTTTAAAATGGTTAATATATTCGATTATATTACAAATATTAGATATTTATGAAAAAAAGATTGAAGTAAAAATTCAAAATAAGAGATATGGTGAGGCAATAAAAATACTTACGATTGAAAAACAAACAGATAAATATAATAATACTCACCCTAAAGAATTCATTAAAAAACACAAGGAATATGTAAATAAAAGAATAAAAGATATTACAGAACTAATTGAACTCGATAAATTAGATTTTGGGATTGAACTAAAAGAAATTGTTGAAAGTTACAAATTGGGGTTAGAAGTAAATATGAAAGGTAAAAATTTATTAACACCACTTTTGGAAAAAGACTATAAGCTTTTCATTGAAAATCTAAAAAACATGCTATATACACCGAGCTATTATGATATACAAAAAGATGAAAAAGAAAGATACTTTTACGTTTACTTACTAGGGATACTAGAAGGTCGGCTAAATCTTTATAATTTAAAATCAAATAAAGAAAGTGGTTTTGGAAGATATGATATATGTGCTTTTCCAATCAATAAAAATCACCCAGGATTTATTATTGAAATTAAATCTGATGAAACAAAAGGACGTGAAGCATTAAATCAGATTAAATCAAATAATTATGCAAATGAGTTACGGGTTGAAGGAGTGAAAGAGGTTTTATCTTTGGCAATAAATTTTAATCATAAAAATATCGAAACTGATTATGAAATCATAAAATTTAATTAATTATACTTGATTTTTTTGAGGCAAGATAATTTATCACTATTAATGAATGAAATAGAAGAATAAACAAATTTTAAATATATACCGTATATTTGTAAAACAAAAATAAGAATAATGATTTCTGAAATTAATATACAAGGATATAAATCTATAAAAGATGAAATAGTTCATCTTAATAATATAAATATACTTATAGGTGGTAATGGTGTTGGTAAAAGTAATTTTATTTCAATGTTTTCATTACTTCGCAATATATATGAAAAAAACTTAGGCTATTACGTTAATAAAAAAGGTGGTGCTAATAAGTTTTTGCATTTGAGTTCTAAATATACAAAAAGAATAGTTTTAGGTTTAGAATTTAACAATAATAATAGGTATATGGTACAACTTGCACCAAACGATAATGATATTCTTTTTATTGAAACAGAACATACTGAATTTAAACCAGTTTCTCATTGGCATATAAATGAGTATGGAAAAAATGTAGCAGAAAGTGATATGAAAAATACAAATCACGGTCAAGCTTATTATGTTAGTTATTTACTTAATCAATTTAGAGTATATCATTTTCATGATACAAGCGATACATCAGCAATAAAAAGAATAAATGATATAAATGATAATATTATTTTACAAGAAGATGGTAGCAATATTGCAGCTTTTTTATATTTCTTGCAAAAAAAGCATAATAAACATTTTAAGCGTATAGAAAAAACAATAAAATCGGTAGCACCATTTTTTAATTCATTCAATTTATCACCAGATAGATTAAACGAAGACAAAATACGTTTAGAGTGGAAAGAAGAAGGTGCGCCTGATGTATATTTAGATGCAACAAGTTTATCAGACGGAACATTGCGTTTTATTTGTTTAGTAACTCTTTTAATGCAACCTAATCCACCAAAGACTATTATTATTGATGAACCGGAATTAGGTTTACATCCTTTTGCAATAAGCAAATTAGCTTCGTTAGTTCGTAAAATATCACACAAATCACAAGTAATAATATCAACTCAATCTTCATTATTTGTAGATGAATTTAATGCCGAAGATATAATTGCTGTTGATAGAAAAGACAATTCAACTGTTTTTGCTCGTTTAGATGAAAGTAAACTGAAGCATTGGCTCGAAGATTATAGTCTAGGTCAGATTTGGAACAAAAACATTATTGGAGGGCGACCATAGTATGAAAAGATTAATTATTATTGTTGAGGGAGCAACAGAACAGGAATTTGTAAATCAATATTTACTACCTTATCTAAATACTTTTGGTATTTATAATGTTACACCTATTGAAATTACTACAAATAGACAATTGAAGAAAAGAGGAGGTTTTGTAAATTACGAACATTTAAGAAAAGATATAATTAAAGCATTATATGACAATTATTATGTAACTACTTTTGTTGATTTTTTCAGAATACCAACTAATTGTCCAAAATATTCTAATAATTCGGCTAATGTTGATAAAATGCAAGATGCTATTAATGCAGATATTGATAACTCTAAGTTTTTTTCATATATTCAATTACACGAGTTTGAGGCACTTTTGTTTTCAGATATAAAAGGTTTTGAATATATTATTGATAATGATGATAAGGCGATTAAGGAAGTTGAAAAAATAATGAAAAAGTATCCTAATCCGGAAGATATTAATAATAATCCGCAAACAGCACCATCAAAAAGGATATTAAGCATACACCCATCATATGAGAAAGTAGCAGATGGAAATTTAGCTATTGATGAAATCGGAATGAATAAAATTTTAGAAAAGAACCCTCGATTTAAAGCTTGGGTAGATAAGATAATAGAAACTTTATCATAGCACCAAAACCAAATGAACAAATTAACAGAAAATATTATAGAACAGTCATTTATAGAACAACTAATAAATCAAGGATATACATATTATACAGGAAAAGATATTGCTCCAAATACCGAAAATTCTCAAAGAGAAAGTTTTAATTCTGTAATTTTAGAAAACGAATTTAAAGCCTCGTTAAAACGATTAAATCCATCGGTTCCTGAGAGTGCAAGAATTGAAGCATATCAAAAAGTATTAAATCTAGGCACAGAAGATATAATGGAAAATAATGAGCGTTTCCATTCTCTGCTTACTGGTGGTATAACAGTAGAATACACAAAAGACGGACAAACAAAAGGTATTAAAGTTCAACTTTTAGATCTCAATAATATAAATAGAAATAGTTTTTGGGTTATTAATCAGTTAATTGTAAAAGAAAATAATAATGAAAAGCGTTTTGATGTTGTTATTTTTGTAAATGGTTTACCATTAGTTTTTGTAGAATTAAAAAGTGCAAGTGACGAAAAAGCAACTATTCGAAAGGCATATACTCAAATACAAAACTATAAAACTACAGTGCCAAGTATTTTTTATTACAATGCTTTGTGTATTATTACTGATGGTATTGATGCAAAAACATCGAGTTTGTCAGCACCTTTTACAAGATATTTATCTTGGAAATCGCCAAATAAGGAACAAAATAATACTCAAACCGAATTACAAATTCTAACAAAATATATGTTAGATAAGAAGGTATTGCTTGAGTTAATAAGATATTGTACTGTATTTGAACAAGAAGAAAAGAAAGACGAAAAAACAGGTCTTGTTTTTCAAGTAAAAATTAAAAAAGTAGCTGCTTATCATCAATACTATGCAGTACAGAAAGCAGTTAAAGAAACTATACGAGCTACAAGTAAAGAAAATGGCGACAGAAAAATTGGTGTAGTTTGGCATACACAAGGTTCCGGAAAATCGCTATCAATGGTTTTTTATAGTGGGCAAATTATTACACACCCACAAATGAACAATCCAACCATTGTAATACTAACCGATAGAAATGATTTAGACGACCAACTTTTTGGTACATTTGGTAGTTGTGTAGATTTATTAAGGCAAACACCTGTACAAGCAAAAAGTAGAGAACATGTTAAAGAATTGTTAAAAGTAAAAGGTGGTGGAGTAATTTTTACTACCATTCAAAAATTTGCACCAGCCGAAGGAAATATTTTTGATACCTTATCGGAACGTAGCAATATTGTTGTTGTTGCTGACGAGGCACACCGTAGTCAATATGGTTTTAAAGGTAGAATTGTTGAAATTGAAGATGGTTCGGAACTGCGATATGGAAATGCAAAATATTTAAGAGATGCTTTGCCTAATGCTTCATATATTGGTTTTACAGGAACTCCAATAGAAAAAGAAGATAAATCGACACCCGCAGTTTTTGGTGATTATATTGATGTTTACGATATTAAACAAGCTGTTGATGATGGAGCAACCGTTCCTATTAGTTATGAATCTCGTTTGGTAAAAATTAAATATAACAAAGAGGTAAGCGATAATATCGATAATGAAATAAATGCAATATCAGGTGCTACAGAAGAACAACTAGAAAAGGCGAAAAAGAAGACCGCAGTTGTTGAAGCAATAGTTGGTCACCCAGATAGAATAAAAGATGTTGCAAAAGATATTGTAACTCACTTTGAAGCACGTCAAAATGTTTTTGAAGGTAAGGCAATGATTGTTGGTATGACACGCTCAATATGTGTTAAAATATACAATGAGATAGTTACTTTACGTCCACAATGGCATAATTCTGATATTAATAAAGGAACTATAAAAGTAGTAATGACAAGTTCTAGTGATGATAAAGAAGAGTTTCAGCCACACCATACAACAAAGCAACAAAGAAAAGATTTAGCAACAAGAATGAAAGATACTAACGATGATTTAAAGTTAGTAATTGTTCGTGATATGTGGCTCACTGGTTTTGATGCTCCAAGCATTCATACAATGTATGTAGATAAAAAAATGCAAGGTGCAAATCTTATGCAAGCCATTGCAAGAGTGAACCGTGTTTATAAAGATAAACCAGGAGGTTTAATTGTTGATTATATTGGTATTGGTCAAGACTTAAGAAATGCAATGGCAACATATCTTCAAAGTGGTGGTGAGGGTTCTCCTGTTGTTGATATAAGAGAAGCAATAGCCGGAATGAAAGAAAAATTTGAGATTGTTGAACAAATGTTCAATGACTATAATTACAAAGAATTTTTCTCGGCAGAAACAAATATAAAATTACAAGTACTTTTGGGTGCTCAAAACTTTATTTTACAAGATAATAAATTAAAAGATAGATTTTTAAAAGAAGTAACAACACTATCAAAGTTATTTGCAATGTCTATTCCAAGCCCTGATGCTGAGGCAATTAAAGATGAAATTGCATTTTTTCAAGCAGTAAAAGCACGAATAAATAAGTTTATTGGTTCTGGTGTAAAATCTGATTATGAGGTTGAAACAGCAATAAAACAAATTGTTGATGATGCATTAGCAAGTGATGGAGTTGTAGATATTTTTGATGCAGCAGGAATTAAGGCTCCATCAGTGGGAATATTATCTGATGAGTTTCTATTGGAAGTAAAAAATATGCAACAAAAAAATATTGCTTTTGAGTTGCTTAAAAAATTACTTAGTGATGAAGTAAGAGTTCGCAAAACCAAGAATATTGCACAAGGAAAAAAGTTTTCTGAAATGTTAGAATCTGTAGTTAAGCGTTATCACAATAATCAAATAGATTCAGCACAAGTATTACAAGAATTATCGGAAATTGCCAAAGAAATGAGGTTGGAAGACCATAAATCTGAGGAATTAGGACTTACACCGGAAGAATATGCTTTTTACAGTGTTCTTAACGAAAACGAATCAACAAAAATGTTAGACGACAATAAAATGAAGGAGTTAATTCACACTATTGTTGATGTAATAAGAAAAAATGCTACTGTTGATTGGAGTAAACGTGATGATGTAAGAGCAAAATTAAGATTAACAGTAAAGAAAATATTAATGAGATATGGATATCCACCAGATTTAGCAAAAATAGAAGCGGATAGAGTTTTGGCTCAAAGCGAGAATCTGGCTGATATTTTTTCTTCTGAAGAGTAAATAATAATATGGTAAATATTAAATATATTAATAAAGGTAATAAGCAGGATGGAAATGTTTGTGTTATATTTAGTTATGGAATAATAATAGAGCATTATTCAAAAGGTAAGTTTAAAATAAATGATGTTATTTCAAAATTTATTTATTTTCTAGGAGTTCAACATAAAATATCAGAAATGATGATAGGTACTGTCATTCCTGAAAAATTAAAAGCAAGTCTACGACAAAATATAATATACAAAGAGTTTAAAAATTATTGCAAAGTGAACAATAAAATGAGAGGTTTTGAATTAATTAATAAATTACATAAAGGTAATGAACTAGAAACAAAAGAATATTGCACTATAATTAATTGTAAAACCGATAAAGGTAATCCTATTAGTAAAAAAGAAATAGATATATTAAAAAATGGGCTAAAAGATTGTGGTTTGGCAATGTTATTATACAACAACGGTTCTCATTCTATTGTAGTTGGTTTTGATAAAGGGAAAAATAAATATTTTAAACGAGATCCTAATGATGATAACGTAAAATATGAAGATTTTTTTAAAGGAAATCAAATCACTGAATATATTTGGTTTTCTGATAGTGAAGATAATCAGATTGATATGTTGAAAAAGAAATTTAATTAGAATATGTCATTTAAAGATAAGGTTAAGGCAATAATTGACAAAAGAATAGAAACGTATCATAACGAACCGGATATATTTAAATCAATTTATTCTCAAGAAAAGGATTTAACTAAAGATTATAATGGTCGTCAACTTCTTGAAATGCTTCAGAATTGTGATGATGCAGAGGCAGATGAAGTACTAATAAACTGGGATAAAACAAAAAGAATATTAAGTATTTCAAATACAGGTAATAAATTCACTATTGAAGGAATAAAATCTTTGATGTTGCCAGGCTCAAGCCCAAAGAAAGATAAAATATTTATAGGAAACAAAGGATTAGGATTTCGTTCTATATTAAATTGGGCTGATGTTATTAAGATTTTTACGAATGATTGTGAAGTAACATTTTCTGAAGAAATAGCAAGAATTACGTTCAATGAAACAATAAAAATCACAGAAAATGAGAAGGAACGTATATTAAGTGAATTAGGGTTAAAAGAAACGGCTATACCTTTCCCAATTTTAGGAATTCCAAATATTAAGGAAAATAAAATTAATGAATGGACAACTACTATCCAAATATCTTACAATAAAGATTACGATAACAATATACAAGAACAATTAGATAGTATACAAGAAGAAATATTATTATTTTTAAATAATATAAAAAAAGTAAAAATTGTTATTGATGGTGATAAATATAAAAAAGTTTATTGTAAAAAGTATAAGCAAGAAAAAGATAAAGACTTCTATAATGTTGAAATAGGAGATAAGAAATGGAGAGTATTTTCTCTAGGTGATAGATTATTACCAGAAGAATACCAAATAGAAGAAAATATAGAAAAAGAATATTATTCATTAAAAATAGCAATTAACGAGAATTTAGATAATGATTATAAACGCTTGTTTAATTTTTTTCCTACGAAACAAACTGTTGATTTACCTTGTTTAGTACATGGAACATTTGATATAAATAATTCACGTGATTATTTTAATAAATCAGATAAGAATGATTATATAGTAAAACAATTACCAGATTTATTTAAGATTTGTATTTCAACATTGAAATCAGAGGGCATTAATTGGAATGCATACAATTTAATAACTCCAATAAATGAACAAACTGACTCTGATGAAATTATGTCATTTTATGAAGAATTAAATGAATTAAGAAATGAATTAGAGATTTACCCTACAATATCAGGGGAATATAAATGCATTGATGATATTAAATACTATGATAATGAATTTAATTCATTTGCAAAAGAGCATTTGCCTTTTGTTTTTTCTGATTTAGTATTGCCTTCTGATAATAATAAATTTACCATTGTTAAAGAATATAGTCCTGACGAGTTTTCTATTTTGTTAGATAAAATATCTTCTGATGATTTAAGTATTAAAAATAGAGCAAAGTTAATTTCAATATTATCTAAGTATAAAAAAATAAAAAAATCTTCTTTATTAATAGATAAAAAGGGGAAGAAAATATCAAAGCACGAGGCAAGTTATACTCCAAAGAAAAATAGTAATATTGATTATAGTGTACCAGATTATGCTAAGATTAATTTTATGAATATTGAATTATACGATGAATTAATTAGTTTATTTAAAGATACTCTTAAAACAAAAGAGAGGGATAGAGATTTAAAGAGAGCAATTGATAATGTTGTTAATATTCAACCTTATGATAGTTCTGCAATTATTGAGCAAATAATAAGAAGGACTAAAATAGAGATTGATTTATTAGATGATAATAATGAAAAGGTTGTTATAATAAAAGAAATGGTTCAAAGTCTTTTTATAAATTATAAAAATTCGAATGACTTACAACGAAAAAGTGATATTTTACCTCACGATATACTTCTCATTAATATTAATCGAGAGATTGTATTATCAGAGCAACTATTTTTAAGTAAGTCATATTTAAATGGTAATATCACAGAGTTAATATATGGTGATTCAATGATTGATAAATATTTAATTGATGTAAGTTATTGGAATATTGATAATTCAGACCGTTTTCTAATTAATTCTTTTTTTAAATGGTTAGGTGTAAACGAATATTCTAAAATAACGACTATTGATTTATACAAAAATTGGTCAGAATGGGGCTATATTAAATTGTCTAATAAAATTGGTAATTTAGTTATTCCAACAGATTATACTGCTGAAAGATTAAATACAAAGATAATAAATAAGATAGAATACCTTGAAATAATTAAGACATTACCTATTACAAATATTATTTTATTATGTTTAATTGATAATAAAATTAAATTAGAATTAGAATTAAGAAATATATCAATAAATTGGTTTTACGGTAGTCCCAAAAACTCTACATATACAAATTGTTCGTATATTCGTTATCAATTTGTTGATTCGAATGTGTTTTCACATTTTTTAATAGATGATTCTAATAAAGAATTAAATACGATAATAAATAATGATTTAAAAATTGATTTCAAATTATTAAAAGAAAATGGGTTTGAAGAAAATGAAGTAAGGGCAATACTTTTAAAATTAGGAGCAAAAGAAACATTCTCTTCTCTATCATCAGAATTTTTATATAATTTATTAAAGAAAATTCCAAAGTATTATGAAGATAAGAAATTGAAAGGAATACAAAGTATTTATAAGATAATTGTAGATACTTTAGATAAGAATAAAGATGAATGTAAAATACCAAAGGAGTTAGAGTTGTATGCAAATATAAATGGTAAACTAAAATTAGAAAAGGCTTCTCAGATATATTATTCTAACAATTCTATTCTGCCAAAGAAAATACTTAATACTATACCGATGCTTAATTTTCCAAAACGAGGAGGTGAGGAAAAAGTAAAAAAATATTTGGGTGTAAATATTATTAATACATCAAATGTAGAAATAGAAAGCAAGAAATTTCATGATGAATTTGATGGAAATTTTAATTCTTTTTTTGAAGCATTAAAACCATTTATACTTACGGTTAGGCTTTATAGCAGTAATTTAAAAAAAGAAATTAATAATATTGATGCTGTAAAACAAAACGCAATATTAATAAAAAAATGTAATATTAGAATAGTAACAGAATGTAATTACAAATATAATGGTAAGAAATATAATTTAGAACCGTATGATTTTATAATTGAAGATAATACATATTACTTAAGACCATCAAATACACATAATTTTAATACTTTATTAAAAGATTCTTCATTTTCTGATTCTTTTGCAGAGATAATGAGTATACATTTTGATGTTACAGAATTAAAAAATGATTTTAGATATTTAATACGAAATGAACTGAATGACACAAAACATTTAATAAAACAAGATTATGATAACGATAAATTAGATGTAGTATATAAATATCTTGGAATAGAATTAAATGAAATTATATTTTGGAAAAATATCTTTAAAATAGATTTTCCAAATAATATTAATAAACAATCAGAATTAAAGAAGATTATTTTTGAAAAACTGAATATTGAATTACCAAATTATTACAATAAAGTGAATTTTAATATTTGCAATAACCAAGAAACATATAATTTTTTGATATTTATTTCAAAAGGTAATAATATTAAATATATTTTTCCTCAAGGAATTTTTGAATGGCATAATGAGAAATTACAAAATATTCGAGAAGATTTTGAATATCAGTTTAAATTAAAATTATGGAATATATTAAATAAAGAACCTAATAAACAGGGTTCATATTTGTCTTTAATTGATTCTTATAACTTTACTAAAGGTTATAAGATATTTAATGAAAATGATAATTATTTATTAGAACTAGATTATAAATCTATATTAATTGATTGGGTATATAAAACTTTTAATATTGAATTAAATGATAGTAACTCCATAAGTTTTAATGCAAGAAATAAATATTTACAACTTTTAAGAAAATACAATTGTGATGAAAATGATATAACAGATGACAATATAAAAAGTTTGCTATTTTTTGAAGGAAATGAAAACGATATTATTAATTATTTAGATATCGAATGCCAAATTGAAGATGCTAATATTTTTAATGAAACTGATATAGAAATTGAAGACCAATACAATGAAGATGATGAAATAGATGCAGAGTTGATAGATGCAGATTTATGTTCGGACAATGCTTCTGTATTATACAGAAGCAATAATGAACAAACTTCAAGTAGAGGTGCTTACTCAAAAAAAGAAGGTGAACAAAGAGTTATAAAAGGTAAAGAAGCAGAAAGATTAGTCTATAAGAAACTTATTAAAAAATACAAAAAAAATAATGTAAAGTGGGTTTCTGCATTTTCTGATACAGAGGATAAGAATGATAAATTACATTATGATATAAAATATAGAGATAATGATATGGTATGGAAATATGTTGAAGTTAAACATTTATCTAATAATTCATTTATTATGAGTGAGCCAGAAAAAAGATTTGGTATTAAAGAAAATAATAAATATGAGTTTGCATTAGTTGACGGAAAGAAAATATATCGTATATATAGTCCATTTTCTTTTATAGGTGACAAATCATTTGATAATAATGATTTTTTTATTGCTACTCCAAAAGATTATATTATTACTTTTAAAATAAATAAAAAATAACAACCATTTAAATCAATTTGCGTATTTAAAGCATGTAACTCAGTTATATAAGCCAATCATTTCCTAAGTTTGGTTTATTAGAATTACAACTTATTTACCATAGCCCCTTTTTAGGGGCTTTTTAAATCATCCGAACCAAATCTAAATACTCCACACCAATACCATACAACCTAAAAATCTCATTCTTCAAACGAATAAGATTAGCAACATCTTCATAATTATATTTTAGGACTTGTTGTTTTTTGTAAGGATTATACCAATCTTTATTAAGTTGCCAGATATTAGTTTTGTATTGTTTTTGAGTTCGTTTAATGTCGAACATAGTTTCAAAAGAAGCAAGTTTGTAAGAAGGAAGACCAGGCATTATATCTCGGAACACTTTTAATAAATTTATACATCGGTAATTGTTGCGTATATCTAAACCTGTAAACTTTTCAAGCATTCCGATATCAGGACCGTAGAAATAAATATATCCAGTAACAGGTTCTAACATTGCTTGAATATGTGCCATTGTTAAAGTTTCATCATAAAGCAAAGTTACAGATCCAATACTGTAACCGTATCCAATTAAATAAATTTGTTGGTTAGGAAACCACTCTAAGTCCATATATAAATCTACCATAATTTTTTATTTGTAATGTATATCATATTTTAAAACAAAACAATATAAAGAGTTCTTTTGCAATGTATTGCGTCCTTTTACATTTTGAGTATTTATATATCTGTTTTATCTTTGCTATATGGAAAAAGAACAATACAACCCAACAACAATGTCTGATTTAGCAAGGATATATAATGTATCAAAAGGAACAATTTATGTTTGGCTTTTACCTATCAGAGAAGAACTATTGGCAATGTATTCTCCTCCGAAAAAAAGATTAAGAGTATTTATTCCAAAACAAATAAAACGAATAAAAGAATTTTTAGGTTAGCTACTTCCATTGGCTTTTTAAATGTGTTTCTATTGTTGAGAGGTATCACAAAATGTGATACCTCTTTTTTATATTTAGAAACTATTAGAAACTTTTAGCAGCAGTTAATTCTGTTTAGTAGAGTTAGCGAAGACCGAGCTTTCAGCATGTTGTATAATTGCATTGAAAATAAAAATGCAAATGTCAAACCTAAAGAAAATATTGTTGATAGTACTTGTTGTAATAACACTCGGTTTTGCATATAAATACTATAAAAAAGCAAAAGACACAGGCAAAATTAAAACAGGAGAACTCACACTAAAGCCAGTAAATAAAATAGATACATTTGGGGAATTAGTAGAAATATTCCAAAAAGGAATGTTGCTAAAAGGCAATATCCAAATAAGAAATTTCTCTGCAAATGATTACAAAATAAATCAAATAAAAATTGATGCACTAACACCAGAAACACAAAAGAAAATAGCCGAAC
>Ga0256827_10000824_pt1 | contig 19512 bp, 13 predicted proteins | sample CV84metaG_FD_185977 | JGI IMG/M metagenome (GOLD analysis project Ga0256827, IMG submission 185977) | Hydrothermal vent microbial communities from East Pacific Rise, Pacific Ocean - CV84 | ecosystem: Environmental > Aquatic > Marine > Hydrothermal vents | place: Pacific Ocean: East Pacific Rise... | reverse complement strand
TCTTTGATGGTTGTGAAGAGCTTATGTTTGAAGCTGGAGCCAACTCTATGGTTATAGGTAATTACTTAACTACCATTGGAGATGCACCTATAAAAGATATAAACATGTTAGAAGAGTTAGGCTATGGAGTAGCAACATCTTGTCATGAGTGATTCTGTAGTTGTCTCCATTTTAACGCTTTCGCTGGTTTTAGTTCTCTCTCCTCATTTATCACGACTCTTTCGTTTGCCCACAGCACCTATAGAGATTATAGTTGGCTCTTTTTTAGCTTTTTTAGGAATACTTGAAGCCAAAGAGAGTAACTTTCAACTACTTGCAGAAGTGGGGTTTCTGTATTTGATGTTTTTGGCTGGATTAGAGGTTAATTTAAAAGGTATTATGAAAATGCCTAAAGTCTATATTGTTCAGTCACTCTATTTTCTTTTGGTACTTTGGGGATTGGCACTTATCTTTGGTTTGATTTTTCATATTCATATGATATTAATCGTAGTTTTACCCCTTATCTCTATAGGACTTTTAGCAACACTCTCTAAAGATTATGGTAAAGAGGAGAGATGGATAAAAATAGCTTTTTTAGTAGGGACTATTGGTGAAGTTATTAGTATAACCTCTTTAACTATTTTTGAAGCAGCCACATCTGTTGGAGTGGGTGAAGAGCTTTTTTATAAAATAGTTTTACTTTTTGCTTTTATAGGTGTGGTGATAGCACTGTATGCTTTTTTTCGACTACTCTTTTGGTGGTATCCTGAGTTTAAAACTATATTAATGCCACATGATGATGGGAAATATCAAGATCTGAGATTAGCAATAGGTCTTTTTTTTATTATGATTGCACTTATGAAACAGTTACATTTAGAGCTGGCTTTTGGTGCGTTTATTGCTGGACTTTTTATATCTACATTTTTTCACCATAAGCATGAACTAGAAGAGAAGATGTCAAGTTTTGGTTTTGGGTTTCTAGTGCCTATATTTTTTATTCATGTTGGAGCATCTTTTGGATTGGAAAATATTATCATTCCTCAAGTTTTAATAATCACAGCTATTTTATTGGGATTAATGTTTTCCATAAGAGTATTGGCATCCTATACTTTGGTGACACTTATAGGCAAGAGGAATGCTTTATTGAGTGGATTGGCACTCTCTATGCCTTTAACACTTATGATTGCTGTTGCAACCATTGGTGTGGACAAAGAGATGATTAGTAATTATGACTATTATGCCGTGATATTGGTAAGTCTTCTGGAGGTTATTATTTCAATGTTGAGTATAAAAGTATTATTGAAATAATAACTTTATAAAAACAGAATTGATTTAAAAATATTAATTTTCTTAATTAATATTTAACATAATTTAAGAAGATAAGAGGTATAATGCTTCTGACTAATTTAGCAGAAAATAGTTGTAATAAAAGTAAAAAATATTTTTTAAATATAAGATAGATAATAAAATTTAAAGTAATAGGTGATATATAGTATGGTGAATATTATTTTATGTGGTGGTTCAGGAACGAGATTATGGCCTTTAAGTCGGACATTATACCCCAAACAGTTTATTAAATTGTTTGATGATAAATCATTGTTTCAGCTTACATTAGAGCGAAACTCTATTCTTTGTGATTCAAACTTTATTGTTTCCAATAGTGAACAGTACTTTTTAGCATTGGAGCAGGAAGAAGAGATTTTAGAAGGAAAAGGAAGCTCAGCATATATGTTAGAACCAGTAGGTAGAAATACTGCACCGGCAATAGCATTAGCATGTATGGCTCTAGATGCTGAAGAGATTGTTTTAGTAACGCCTTCTGATCATTTGATTAAAGATGAAGAGGCATATAAAGAAGTACTTTTAAAAGCTAAAAAAGAGGTTGAAAGTAATAATTTGGTTACCTTTGGAATTACTCCTTCTTATCCTGAGATAGGTTTTGGATATATAGAAGCAGATGGTCTTGATGTTAAAAGTTTTAAAGAAAAACCTGATTTAGAGACAGCAAAATCATATATAGAAGAAGGAAACTACTATTGGAATAGTGGAATGTTTATGTTTAAGGCAGGTATTTTTTTAGAAGAGCTAAAAAAATATTCACCAGAAATATATAAAACATCTGAAATTGCTTTTGATAAAAAATTAAATATAACAGATAAACAGTTTAAAATTAAAACAGAAGATATGTTAAATATCCCAGAGGACAGTATAGATTATGCTGTTATGGAGAGTTCTAATAGAGTAAAAGTTATTCCTTCAGATATTATGTGGAGTGATTTAGGTGATTTTAATGCACTCTCCACAGAGATAGAAGAGATGACTCCTATTGATTGTGCTCCCATAGCTATTGACTCAGCGAATAACCTTATTATTTCCAACAAGCAAGTAGCTACTATTGATATAGAAGATTTAGTGATTATAGATACTCCTGATGCTCTGTTAATATCTAAAAAGGAGTCCACTCAAAAAGTTAAAAATGTTGTAGCAAAATTAAAGGAGAAAAATTCTGACTTAACTAAAATTCATACATTGGCTCATAGACCTTGGGGTACATATGAAGTTTTACTCTCTACTGAGAACTATAAGATTAAAAGAATTATAGTGAATCAAGGGAAAAGACTCTCTTTACAAAAACATTTCCATAGAAATGAACACTGGATTGTTGTAAGTGGAACAGCCACTGTAACAGTAGGAGATGAGAAGAAATTAATTAGACCTAATGAGTCAACCTATATTAAAATGGGAGAAATTCATAGATTAGAGAACGAAGGAAAGATACCTGTAGTGCTTATTGAGGCTCAGGTAGGAGAGTATACTGGCGAAGATGATATCATCAGATTAGAAGATGATTTTCAACGAGAAAACTAAGATCAATTAAAAAACAAAATAAAATAATATGGAGAATAAAATGGCACAACAAAAAGTAGCACTAATTACAGGAATTACAGGACAAGATGGAAGTTATTTAGCAGAGTTTTTACTTAAAAAAGGGTACATTGTACATGGTTTAAAAAGAAGAAGTTCACTTTTTAACACAGATAGAATTGATCACCTTTACCAAGATCCACATGTAGAAAACAGAAACCTTATTTTACATTATGGTGAGATGACAGATTCTATGAACCTTACAAGAATTATTCAAGAGACTCAACCAGATGAAATCTATAACTTGGCTGCAATGAGTCACGTTGCTGTATCTTTTGAAACACCTGAATATGTTTCAAATGCTGATGGTACAGGTACACTTAGAATTTTAGAAGCTGTTAAACTACTTGGTCTTTCTAAAAAAACTAGAATTTACCAAGCAAGTACCTCTGAGCTTTTTGGAAAAGTTCAAGAGACTCCACAGAGTGAGACCACACCTTTTTACCCAAGAAGTCCTTACGCTGTAGCTAAAATGTACGCTTACTGGATTACTGTAAACTACAGAGAAGCGTATGGGATGTTTGCTTGTAATGGTATCTTGTTTAACCACGAGTCACCAGTTAGAGGAGAGACTTTTGTAACTAGAAAAATTACAAGAGCAGCTTCAAAAATTGCACTTGGTCTTCAAGACAAACTTTACCTTGGTAACCTTGATGCAAAAAGAGACTGGGGACATGCTAAAGATTACATCAAAATGATGTGGCTAATTCTTCAAGCTGATGAGCCAGAGGACTGGGTTATTGCAACAGGTACGACAACGACAGTTAGAGACTTTGTAAGAATGTCATTTGCTTATGCTGGTGTTGAGTTAGAATTTAAAGGTGAAGGTGTTGATGAAAAAGGTTATGTAGTATCTTGTTCAAACCCTGATTACCAACTAGAAATTGGAAGTGAAGTTGTTGCTGTTGATCCTCAGTACTTCAGACCAACAGAGGTAGATTTACTTCTTGGAGATCCAACAAAAGCTGAGACAAAACTTGGTTGGAAACGTGAGTACAAACTTGAGACATTGGTTAACGACATGATGCAAAGTGACTTGAAGCTTGTGACAAAAGATCAGTATCTTAAAGATGGTGGTTATACCATTATGAATTACTTCGAGTAGGTCATTATGGATAAAGGGAGCAAAATATATATAGCAGGGCATAGGGGTTTAGTTGGCTCTGCTATTGTTAAAAATTTAGAGGCAAAAGGGTATACAAATTTAGTATATCGTACACATGCAGAATTGGACTTGACCAACAATCAAGCAGTTGCAGATTTTTTTGAAGCAGAGAAGCCAGAATATGTTATTTTGGCTGCTGCAAAAGTAGGGGGTATTGTTGCAAACAATACTTACCGTGCAGACTTCATCTACGAAAATCTTCAGATTCAAAACTCTGTGATTCATCAAGCTTATGTGCATGGTGTAGAGAAACTACTTTTTCTAGGTTCAACTTGTATTTACCCTAAAGAAGCACCTCAACCAATGCCAGAAGATTGTCTTTTAACTTCGCCGTTGGAGTACACTAATGAACCTTATGCTATTGCTAAAATAGCAGGAATCAAAATGTGTGAGAGTTACAACATTCAATATGGAACAAATTTTGTCTCTGTTATGCCTACGAACCTTTATGGTCCTCATGATAATTTTGATTTAGAGACTTCACATGTTCTTCCAGCACTCATTAGAAAAATTCACTTGGCTAAACTGCTAAATGAAGGTAAAAATGACGAAGTGATTGCAGACTTAGGTGTTGCATCTTTAGAAGAAGCAAAAACTTACTTAGCAGGTTTCGGTGTCGATGAAAATCGTGTTGAAATTTGGGGTACAGGTAATCCAAGAAGAGAGTTCTTGTACAGCGAAGATATGGCTGATGCCTGTGTTTACTTACTTGAAAGCAGAGACTTTAAAGATACTTATGAATCTACTACTGGTGATAATGACTCATGTGAACCAACAAAAAGTCAGCATCAAGAGATTAGAAATACCCATATTAATATTGGTACGGGAGTTGATATTTCTATTAAAGAACTTGCTCAGACTATTAAAGAGATTATTGGATTTAATGGTGAACTCTATTTCAATACAGAGAAACCAGATGGAACAATGATTAAACTAACAGACCCTTCAAAACTTCATGGTTTAGGATGGAAACATAAGGTTGAGCTTAAAGATGGTATAAAGAAGATGTACTCATGGTATATTAATCAAAAATAAGAGAGTATAAATGGCAGCTTTAGAAGATAAAAAAGCATTAATATCAAATTTCTTTTCACTGTCAGTATTACAAGCGTTAAATATGTTTTTACCCCTATTTACTCTACCTTATTTGGTAAGAGTATTGGGTGTTGAAAATTTTGGTCTTGTAAATTTTTCTCTTTCTATTATAATGTACTTTAATATTTTAGTGAGTTTTGGATTTGAATTATCTGCAACACGTGAAATATCAATGAATCGAGATGATTTGGAAAAAGTATCTAAAATATTTTCAACGGTTATGTTTATAAAGATATTATTATTTATTTTCTCTTATATGGTGCTTACTTTATTACTTATTTTTGTTGATACATTAAGTGAACACATAACACTCTACTATGTAACATTTGGTTTTGTATTTGGTAATTTACTTTTCCCTACATGGTTTTTCCAAGGTATGGAGCGAATGAAATATATAACCTATATTAATTTTGTATCTAGAGTTCTTTTTACGGTTTTGATTTTCGTTTTAGTTAAAGAGAGCGATGATTATATCTATGTCCCTCTTTTAAATACTTTAGGTACTGTATTTGGAGGATTATATTCATTGTGGTTAGTATTTAGTTTATATAAAATAACTATTGTTGCACCAACAAAGGATGAGTTCTTCTTACATTTAAAGGATAGTTATGCATTCTTTTTATCGAGAGTAGCAAATGATGGAAGTAGATACTATGCTATCACTATCATTGGTATGGCTTTTGGGAATACTGTCGTGGGATATTACTCTATGATTGAGAAGCTCTATTATGCATTTATGAGTTTAGGAGGAATAGTTGCCCAAACGATTTATCCTTATATGAGTAGAACTAAAAATATTATTTTTTTTAAGAAAGCTTTTTTACTTGTAGTTTCAGGAACGATATTACTGTTAATTCCTGTAATCTTTTTTTATAAAGAAATTTTATTATTAGTTTTTAATATTAATAATGAGATAATGGGTACTATATTTTTAATTATGTTTAGTGGAACAGTGTTTGGTGTTATCAATGCTTTAATTGGTTATCCTTTACTGGCTGCTTATGGATATATAAAAGAAGCAAATATAAGTTTAATATATGCTTCAATTATATATGTTGTATTTATAACGTTTGCAGCATATGTAACTAAAAATATTTATATTGTTGCATTTTCATTGGTTATATATACATTAGCAAGTGTTAGTTTTAGAGTATATTATATTAAGAAAAAAGCAATTATCTAGTACATCCATATTGGATTGTGTTTAAATAAAAGGAGCGAATTATAATGCGTATTAATACAATAATAGATTACTTTATGGTGCTGGCACTTGTTTTTGTTTCAGGAAATATTGTATTCCTAAATAGAATTTCGTTGTTTACAGTTTTTATATTGGCTACAGGACTATTTTTTTATAGAAAAATTAAATTTGATACAACTTTTGTCTATTTTCTTGTAGGATTAACAGTTATATTTATTTTCCAAATATTTAAATTTGATTTTTTCCCAGCTTTTACGTATGCAGGATTTTATATTAGAATTTTGATTGCTTATTTTATTTTAAAGAGTGTTGTAGATTTTCCAGATAAATTTGTAAAAATTATGTATTATATAGCTATAATAAGTTTTATATTTTTTATACCAATTCTATTGATACCAGGTTTTAGTGATTTTCTTATAAATCACTTGGTATTTTATGCCAAAATTGAAGATGGAACTCAGGCTAGGTTTAGTATTATGGGGTTATATACCATAGTACCTGGGTATGATCTTAGAAATTCTGGAGCATTTTGGGAGATGGGTGCATTTGCAGGGTATTCGATTTTAGCATTAGTTATTAATTATTTAAAAAAACCAGAATTAAATAACAAAATAAATATTGTTTTGATACTAGCAATATTAACAACTCAGTCATCAACAGGGTATATTACATTTTTAATTTTTCTTACATTTGTATTTAATAGAGAGGTTAAAAATATTCTACTTAAAAGCATATTAGCTTTCTCAATGCTTTTTGTAGGTTATATTGCGTATACAAATTTAGACTTTCTAGGTGAAAAAATTGAAATGCAATTTGAAGCAGCAAGAACCTTAATAAATTCACCGAATCTTGAAGGTGAAAATACTGATAGATTTACTACTATACTTAAAGATTGGCGTGATTATGAAGGGCATGAGATTATTGGTCGAGGGATACATGATCATACTAGATTTACATCTATGTATGATAGTGAAGAGGTAGAAGATAATATTAGAACAGTTGGTAGTACGGATATAATTGTACGAATAGGGTTACCACTCTTCTTGTGGATGTTATTTCTTATGTATAAATCATTTTCAACATATAGTAGATATCATTGGAAGAATGGAGACTATATGGGTATATCAATAGTTTTAATTATACTATTACTATTAACCTCTGAGACATACTTCACTGGTTCTCTTTTTTGGATAACCTTGATGCTGCAATATACTATTTTAGAAAATAGTAAAAATAATATTAAAGTGATAAAAAAAATAAAAAATAAAAAAGAAAATAAATTTTATAATTTGAATGATTGAAAAATAAATTATTAAAATATATAGAAGGAATAGTGTAAAGTATGTCAAATGTATTTAGTTTAAAAATCGGTATTATGTTGTTGATAAAAGTAGTTTTATTAGCATTGTTTAGCTCAAGTTATACGGATGACATATTTGTATATTATTTAGAACATGAAAATACAATAGCATCTTACTTTAGCAGTAATGTTTTGGTCTACCCCTTCCATACATTGTTAATATATATATTCTCTTTTTTAGCTTCTACAATAAATTTTTTAAATATAGAGTCAACCATTTTAATAAATATAATATTTAAATTACCTTTGTTGGTTAGTGATTTTATTATACTCTATATTTTAGTTAAATTTTTTATGATGTATAGAAGAAATATTTATATTTATTATTTCCTTAATCCTATTATTATATATAGTACATATATAAATGTACATTTTACTATTATATCTACAGCATTACTTATGTTAACAGCTTATATGTTAACTGTAAAAAAAGAACTTTTATATTCAGCTCTATTTATGGGACTTGCAATATCTTCTGAACTCTATATGATAATTGTTTTACCAATTATTTTTTATTTTATTTATTACAAAGAGAATATGCAAGAATCGTTAAAATATATAGCTGTTGCATTATTTGTGTTTGTATTATTTAATGTACCATATATAGTAAATGGTGAATTTATCTCTATTGTAACAATATCCTTAAAAGAATCATTTGATGGGGCAACATTTAGTATAGGTAATTTAAAAATATTAGCCTCTTTATCTTCTGTTTTATTGGTATATTATTATTTCTTCAATCAAAAACAGGTAAATGAACAGTTACTTTATCTCTATTTTGGTTTATTGTTTACAGTTAGCATATTGTTTATATTTCCTCGTCCAGAACTTTATGTATATATAGTTCCATATTTATCAATTTATCTTATACATCATGAAAATCAAGAGAAGTCTTTGACCTTCTATTCTCTGTTTACTATCTTTTATTTTATCTTTTTTATCTTTTTCTATCAAGAAGATACTCAGATTCAATTTTTGGATTATTCAATTGGTTATAAAATTGATAATGAAAATATAAAGAATATATTTTATACATTTTTGGAAGTGATGACACTTATTATTGTTGTTGCATACAGTTATAGTATTCAGATGAACTCAATTTATAGACAAAAGAAAAACTTAGCTATAGGTATTGGTGGTGATAGTGGTGTGGGAAAAAGTCTTCTACTTACAAATTTGACTCTTATTTTTAGAGATAAATTACTGGAAATAGAGGGTGATGGTGAACATAAATGGGAAAGAGGAGATGAAAATTGGGATAAATTTACTCACCTAGATCCTAAGGCAAACTATATTCATAAGCAGGCAGATGGAATCAATGAATTAAAACAAAATAGGGCTATTTATAGAAGTGAATATGACCATGGTACAGGGAAGTTTACAGTACCTTCAAAAATAGAGCCTAAAGATATTATTGTTATTTCTGGATTGCATCCGTTTTATCTACCTAAACTTAGAAAAACTATCGATATAAAAGTATATATGGATACAGATGAGAGACTTAGACAACACTGGAAAATTTTACGGGATACAAGTAAAAGAGGCTATAGTAAAGAGAAAATTTTAGAACAAATTGCAACCAGAGCATCGGATACAAATAAATATATTTATCCCCAGAAAAAGTTTGCTGATGTCACTATTAATTATTTTCCTCTTCATGATTTTGAGTTGGGTGAACCGATAGATGTTGAATATGGAGTACGTATTACATTTGACGCAAGTATACATATTGAGCATATTTTGGAGAATCTAAAAGTTAATTATACTTGGGATTATAATGAAGATTTATTAACACAATATATCGAATTAATAGAAAAACCTAAAAATAACTATACTCTTTTATCAAGAAATTTTATTTTGAATGTTGATCAGATTATAGATAAAGATGCAAGATGGAAACATGGTTATGAAGGATTTATACAGTTTATGATGGTATTACTTGTTAGTGAAAAATTAAAAGAGGATAGATAAAAATATGAAGTATAAAGGTATATTGTTAGATATTGACAATACATTATATGGTTATGATGAAAGTCATAAAATCGCATTATGGGTTGTAGTAGATTTTGTAAAAAATAATTTTTCTTTTTCAGAAGATGAGATTATTATTGCTTATCATCAAGCTCGTAAAATGGTACAGATAGAACTTGGACTGACAGCTTCATCTCATAATAGAGTTTTATATTTTCAGAAAATGTTAGAAATTTTAAATATTAATTCATTAAAGTATAGCTTGACTGTTTATAATTTGTACTGGGATGCTTTTTTGATAGCCATGAAACCTTTTGATAATGTTTATAAACTTTTAGAGAAGTATAAAGATAAAATTTGTTTAGTAACAGATTTAACTGCACATATACAACATAGAAAAATTAAAGAGTTAAAGTTAGATAAATACATTTCTAAGATGGTTACAAGTGAAGAAGCAGGTCGAGAAAAACCTCACCCGTATATCTTTATGGCTGCATTGAAAAAAATAAATTTGAATGCAGATGAAGTTTGCATGATAGGGGACAGCTTTAGTAAGGATATATCTGGAGCTTCTAATTTAGGTATAGATTCTATTTGGATTAATTTAAAACGAGAGAATAAAGAGTTTGACTCTTCCCTTGTTACAGAGGTCTATTCATTTGAAGAGATAGAAATTTAAATTTTATATAAAGGAAAAATAATGCATATAGTTATACCTATGGCAGGAGTTGGACAAAGATTTGTAGATGCTGGTTATAAAGAGCCAAAACCACTCATTAAGATTAATAATAAGACAATTATAGAGCACGCATGTGATATATTCCCATTGGAGACAAAATTTACTTTTATTTGTAATGCTAAACATTTGGCTGAAACAAATATGAGAGAAGAACTTCTAAAAATTAAACCTAATTCAAATGTTTTAGAAATACCTAATCATACTTATGGACCTGTTTATACGGTTTTAGCTATATCTGATTTAATCGATGATGATGAAGAGGTTATAATTAATTATTGTGATTTTGGTATTTACTGGGATTATGAAGACTTTTTAAAACATACTAGAGACAGAGATGCTGATGGTGCAGTTATCTCTTATAAAAAATTTCATCCTCATATGTTTGGTAGTACCAACTATGCACTCTCTACAGATACTGAGCAGTGGATGGATGAGATTAAAGAGAAAGAGCCTATTGATAAGGCTATGAATAAGTACGTCTCAAATGGAACATACTATTTTAAAAGAGGAAGTGATATTAAGAAATACTTTAGAGAGTTGATGGATAAAAAGATTACATATAACGATGAGTATTATGTATCTTTGGTTTATAACTTGTTAGTAAAAGATAATCTAAAAGTCTCTATCTATGATATCCCACATATGCTACAGTGGGGTATACCTCAAGATGTAGAGAGATATAATGATTGGTCTGATTATTTTGATAATCTGATTCTACCTAGAAAAAAGTTCTCTCCTAAACCAAATAGTTTAACAGTTGTTTCAATGCTAGATGAGACTCTTGAGTTTAATAAAGTAGGTTTTAAGGAGTATCAAATTTCTAAGCCTTTTATGGAGATATCAGGTAAGCCAATGTTTACTCAGGCTATGGAATCTATGCCAAAGAGTGAAAGAGAACTTTTCTTAGTACAGAAAAAACATCTAAATGATATTTCTCTCAATGAGTTGATTTTAAGCGAGTACCCTAATGCATCAGTTGTATCTTTTAATAATGAGATTATTCTAAATAATATAGATGAAGTATCTCAAATACTTTTTACCACTTATGATAAAAGTATTGTTTATAATGAAGAAAAATATAATTCGCTTGTAGATGATAAAAATATAGATATTATTGTTTTTACATTTAAGGGGGAATCATTTGGCACATGTTTTATTAGAAACTTAGATGTGTTTAATACTGTTTTTAGTAAGTTGGATAAAAAGGAGTTAATCTCTTTTTTGGAGAATGAGTACAACTATAATGTAGAGCTATTTGAAGTTGATAGTCTAATTGCTTGGAATACATCATATAACTATGAAACATATATTTATTGGCAAAGTTTTTTTCATAAAGTAGAGTGGCATCCGTATACATTAGAAAATGATAGAACGATAGATAATAAGAAAATAAAAGAGTTAGATAAGAAGTTTAGAAATTTTAAACAAGAGTATAGATAGAGTTAAAGTTAAGCTATGGATAAAATATCCATAGCTTTTTATATATTTAATCTTTTATTTAATCACTTGATTAAGTTCTTTTCTGAAAAGAAAAGTCATAAAAGATGTTAAAGAGATAAGTATCATCATACTCCATACACTTAATGCAGGAGTTGAATCCTCTGTATATCCATGACAGTCACATGTTCCATCAGTATGATCGACTGTTCTGTTATTGTCTGTAGGTGTTGGTGTAACAACAGGAGCTTCTTTGGTAGTAAAGCCAAAGTCTAGTGAGTGATCATTCGCACCAGTAGTTAATGGAGCAAGAGCTATTTTTGCATCTTCACCAGCAACGGTTGCATCACTATTATTTATAGATATTCCACCAGTATTACATGTTAATTTTTTTCCATTTAATGGTGTTTGATTAGCTACACCATTAATACATACACTGTATTGTGTACCAGCATTAACTGGGAATAAATATCTACCATTTTCATCCGTAGTAACTGTTTGCTCAGGAGTACCTTCACATTTATCAAAGGCATATAGATTAACCTCTACTCCAGCTATTCCAGATTCATTCGCATCTTGCACACAGTTGGCATTTTCATCGAACCATACTCTATTACCTATTTCTGTTGGAGCAGGAGGTGTTAGAATTTCAATGTCACCGATTCCTCCAGCTTTACCGTTGTAAGCTAAATCACCTTTTTTCCCAACCATTACTTGACCAGCTGTTTTTTTACCATCTGTTGTATTCATCCAAATTATTCCAGACGTATCATAGTTATCATTTGATGATATAACAGGATCAAAAGCTGAGCTTAGTACACTTGTAGAACCTTGAATATATGCTAGTCCACCTAGTGCAATCTCTTTATGACCTTTTGTAGTATCTCCATTTCTTCTCCACTCCTCTTCTAAGAAGAATTCTTTACCTGTTGCATCAGTATATGGACAATCTGTACTACCTTCATTTGCATAACCATTTATTGTTTTACATACTTTATAGATATCACCAGCTGCGTCATATTTATAAGTATTGATATCATTTTCATCTGGACTAAAGTTATTTACACCAGCTTGCATACCCGTACGGTCAATAAAACCTAATACCATATTTTGATTTTCATCAAACATTATATCTGATAAAATTGGTGCAGGCAAACTACTTCGTCTTCCTTTTCCATCAAAGAGAACAGTTTTATCAGTTATCCATTCTCTCCATCTTTTACCATTGTTTGAATTGTTCGCATTTGGAGTTACATTTGAGTAGAGGGATGTTTCTCCATCTATATTTAATGGAACTTTATGGAATGGCTCAAATAATGAACCTTTAAGTTTTGAAATATATGCGCCTTGTTCCATCTTTGTGGTACATACCGAACCAACATAAACAGCACCATCTTTTTGACCTATACCCCATGACTTAACATCGCCAGCATTACATTCTGATGCAAATGGATTTCCAATTCCAATAGCGTTTTGTGTTTTTGTTGCAATATCTATTTCAACAAGGTTATTTGTAGTGATATTAATAACATAAAGTTTTTTACCATCTTCACTTATATCAATATCTCCTAAACCTATACGACCAACTTCATCAAAAATAGGGTCATGACTAGGATCAGAAGGGTTATCAGATAGGTTCCTGTTTGGGGTAATAGTTCCTACATCAGCTATTGTTGTAAAAGTTGAAACTGTACCATCTTTAGCTATTTTATAAATAGCTCCTAACCCAGCTGCTCCTACTGCTCCATGTCTTCTAAGTGCTGCTGATGCATAAAGATCTTTATGCGTGCTATCATATGCCAGTCCCCATACGGTTCCTAGTTTATTAAATGCAATAGTTTTAGTATCGTTGGGAACGATATCATTGTTATCAGTTGGAGTTTGACTTAAAATACTTAATGCATTAGCTGTATTGTCAGCTAATGATGAGTTTGCTTGAGTTGTCATTGCAATGGAATTTTCAGCTGACTTTACATACTCAGAAGGGTTAAAAAGAGCCAAATCCACAGTTGAAGCATCGCCATCTATAAATTGTACCGAGGATTGACCTTTACTCTCTTTTAAATAAGATGGAATATTCGTAAACTCTACTTTTACTTTCCCAGTAGTATTTAAAGACCAAGTACCATCTACTGCTGTAGTAGTAGTTTCTCCACTAGGAGAAGCAGTAACTGTAATACCAGCCACACCATTTTCATTAGCATCTTGTGTACCATATGTATTAGGTGTAGTTCCACTTAAAGGTATATCTTTGTAAACTGTACCACTAACTCCAGCATTTGCTATAACAGATGTTAAGAGAAGGGAACAGAGTCCAATGCTTTGTTTTTTATTCATTGTGTCATCCTTTGATTTCTAAAATTAAACATTATTTAACTATAAAGTATAGCATAATAACATTTTTTAATAATTAAACATCTTAATTAATTTGTTATTTAATGTTTTTCTAATAAAAATGAATTGTGAACTATAATATAGATTTTTAAGCTCTTGTTTTATATTAGTATATTGATATTATCGTATTTACTCTACTTTATTAAATAATTAAATTTTTCAATTGTGATCTTTAGAAGTATATTCTTTCTAAAAAACTATTATTATTTAATAAAATTATTAATTAAATTAGTTTAAAATAAATTTTATTTTTTTAAATAATTTATTGATTATTGAGTAGAGTATTCTTTTTTATAGCAGTTTTATATGCTGAGGATTGAAGTGTTTTTTCAAGTTTAACGATATCGTGCATTTTATGCACGTCACTACCCATAAAGTCAACAAGACCTAGTTTTATTAGTTTTGAAGCCACTTTATAAATAGTTTTAGATTTATTTTGTAATGATTTTATATTTACTTGAAAAAGTACACCTTCTGCTTTTAGTTCTTTGTATAAGTTGATATTATCATGAAGATATCTATAGCGTTCAGGATGTGCTAAAACAGGTATATAACCTTTTGCTTGTAGACTATGTATAACTTGTTCAAGTATCATTGGTTTAAAGTTGTATGCAGTTTCAAATAGAATATAGTTTCCCATAAATGGAATTAAATTATCATTTTCTATAAGCTTTAAAAAATCTATATCAACATAGTATTCAGCACTTGCCTCAATAGAGATATCAATATTTTCTTTTTGAAGTGCATCTTGTACTTCATGTAACTTTTTACTGATGATATCAATGTTGTTTGGGTATAAATCTGAAATAATGTGAGGAGTAGTAATAAGTTTTCTGTAGCCTAAAAGTTTAAACTTTTTTATAATGGCTACAGACTCTTCAATGGTTCGAACCCCATCATCTATACCTGGTAATAGATGAGAGTGAAGATCAACAGTTATAGGGTTCGTATAATTGAATAAATTAAAAAATTTCATATGGATTTATTAGTACTCATATCCATATCCATATCCATATTCACCTTCTTGTTCTCTTGAAGCATTTATAATTAATCCAACATTTTTAAAGTCATATTTTTCAATCATATCTTCAAGTGTAGAGATAAACTCTTTTTTGGCATAATTTTCTCTTATTATAATAAGATTTAAATCGGTGTATTTCATAATAGTTTTAGTATCTGTAACTATACCTATAGGGGCACTATCTATGATAATATAATCATACATACCTCTTAATATTTCTATAAGCTCAGGAAGCTTTTTTGATAAAATAAGCTCAGATGGATTTTCTGTAATTGGACCAGATGTAATAATATCTAGATTTGCAAATTCAGTTGCTCTTATAATCTCTTTAAGTGTATGATTACCATTAAGGTAAGTGCTGATACCAATACTATTGTCAACAGAGAAAAACTTATGTAGTGTTGGTTTTCTAAGATCAAGGTTAATTACAACGGTTTTATATCTTGCCATATCCAACATAGTTACAAGGTTGGCTACAGTTGTTGTTTTACCCTCTCCAGCTATGGTTGATGTAACCAGTATGGTTGTTGCTGAGTTCTCTTTCTTAGAAAATTGTAAGTTTGTTCTCAGTGTACGGAAACTTTCTGCAAATGGTGATTTACCTTGGTCTCGTACCTCTAATTGATAACTTTTTTGTTTTGTAAATGGTATACTTCCATAAATAGGTAATGATGTCAATTTCTCAATATCTTCTTTATTCTCAATGGTCGTATTTTTCTGGCTACGAATAAGTGCAAGAACTGAACCTACTATTGCTCCTAGAAGTAAACTCAAAAGAAAAATAATTGAACGTTTTTTATTGATTGGTTCATATGAATTATATGCTTGATCAATTATTTGATAATCTGAAAAAGTTGCAAGTTGTATAATATTGCTTTCAGCTTTTTTCTTAAGTAAGTATTCATACATTCTTGATTTTACTTCATAATTTCTTTTAATGTTAATTAATTGTCTCTCTTTTGAAGGTAAAACATTCATTTTACGTTCATAACTTAGTTTCCGTTGTGAAAGACTACTATTTTCATAATCAATATTTTTACTTAAACTTTCTAAGTTGTATGCTATTTTATTTCTAATACTGTCAATTTGTCTTCGAACACTTTTTAGCTTAGGATACTCATCTGTATACTCGGTAGATAGCTCCTCTTCTTTAAGTTGATTATCTTGCAATTTTGTAATTAGTGCTAATGTACTTTGATCATTTAGTTTAGACAAAGAAGGAGCAATTGCATCTAAATTAGAGTTGTTTTTTACAAAGTCAATAAGGTTATTAATTAGCTTCTTCTTGAGTTTGTTTTCTGATTGTTGAATTTCTATATCACTTAATTGTTGTATATACAGTGTGGCTTGTGCTGTAGGCTGAATAAAACTTTTTGTTACTTGGTACTGTTCAAGTTGTTCTTCTGACTCTTTTAACTCTTTTTTAATATTGGTAAGTTCTTCAAGAATAAAATCAGCTGTTCTATTTAACTGTTTATTTTTACTATCAATACTATATTCAACAAAACTTTTAGATAATGCGTCTACGTATCTTTGTGCTCTATCAGCAATGCTATCTTGATAGTTAATTTTAATTAAAGAAGTGTCTTTTTGTAACTGTGTTACTTCAAGTCTATCTTTAATAATATTTTCAAAAACTTGTCTTTGCTTCCCATTAACAACAAAATAGATAGGCTTTTCAAAATTATTGATTTTCTCTATGGTTAATGTAAAATATTTGTTGCTAATCTCTTTACCAAATTCTAACTTTCCTGAATCTTCTAGTGTAAATATTTCACTTCCAAATAAATCTGCTCGAATCTTTTCTTTGTATGAGTGTTGATAACTTAATCTATATCCATTGCCTTCTGGAGTTAACGTTAACTTTTTTCCCATAACTTCTGGGTTAAGTACATTAATTTTTTTGATTTCAATAGGTAAATCTTTATATATTTCAACGGTTTTATATCCTTCATTTACAAAGTATTGAGTCTTTAGATTTATTTCACTTAATGCTTGATTGTTAATCTTGTATGTTTGTAGAAGAGAGATTTCTTCTGTAACATCTTTCGATTTTGTTGTTGAAACAGTGTTGTTAATTAACTCTCCTGACTGTGTTTTAATATTTGGTTTTACTTTAATAATTGCATATGAGTTGTACATAGATGGTGTAAAGTAAAGGTATGCATAGCTTAAAAGTCCTGCAAGTAGAGTAGAAAGAAATATAGACCACTTATATTTCTTTAAAATAGTTGTTATATCCTGAACATGTAGTTCATTTGATTTATTGCTTGTAATAGCTCCCATGGGTAACTCCTCTTTCCTGATTTAATTAGATAAAAATTTGATACTGACAAATGGTCGTAAAATATCACCAATAAGTCTAAATACTGGGCTTATTTCATTAACTCCCACATTAAATGCTTTCATCCCATTAGGCATTACATAAACGATATCATTAGGTTGTATCATTAAATTTGCTGTTCTTAGTGAGTTAACATCTGTTAAGTTTACAACACTTGTATGTACTTGTGATCTGTCTCCACCTCTAAAAATAAGAATAGATTTTCTATTTGCTGAATCGGTTAAGTCACCTGATTTTGCAATAGCTTGTAACAGTGTTAATCGTTCATTATCAAGTGGAATTTCACCTGGATTTTTAACTTCACCGATAATATAAGCTCTTTGATTCATTACCTCAAGTTGAACATCAGGTGATTTAATATAAGTACTAAGTGCTTGAGATAATTTATCTTCAGCTTCTGTTTGAGTTAATCCAGCAATATGTACACGCTTAACAAGAGGCATACGTAAATTACCTTTAGTATTCACAAGAATTCCTCTTTCTGTTTGTCTATTCATATTAGATGTACTCAGTTCAGGGTGCTTATACACTATAACTGAAACTCTATCATGAGGTTGAATTTTATAATCAAACTGTATATTGTTGACTGTAGCTTCTTGATTTTGAGTTGCTGCTGTATTTGCAGGTTGATTCAGTTCGGCTTTGTTGAATAATAGATAGTCATCTTTTGTACTACATCCTGAAAATCCTATACTTATAAAGGATAAGATTAATAAATAATTTTTCATGTAATTTACTCCATATTTGATTTTAATTTTGAATAAGTAGTTATAATATACCTACTTATATGCATTGGCAATTTCAATTAATTTACCCATGTGATAATAATAACAAAATAAATGTATATTTATGTTAAAAAAACAGTTTTTAATATAAAAATTATTTTTTATTTTTTACATTAAGTAAAATTTCAAATAAAATTGTTAAATATATGTTATTTTAATAAAACTATAAATATAAACAGTAATTTTGGTTATTTTTTGTTATACTTTCTTTATATATTTTATTAAGGAAAATATTAAATATATTGAGATTTATAATAATCTAGTTACTATAAATCGATAGAATATGAGTTTTTATAATAACTCTCTCTTAATTAAGTTTGAAGATATAGAAAATATCTTATACTTAATATAAAGTTATATAATTAAATATAAAAATTAAATCAAGGACGTATATAATGAAGATTTTTATTATATTTTCCATGTTGTTTTTTTCAGCATGTAGTGTAAAAGAGTACAAACTGTTTCAAGAAGAAGAGAATACTAACATTTCTGAACCTCAAGAATTAAATATTACTTATAGTTCAAAAATTGTTCCAAATGATATTTTGACAATTGATATTTATAATATGAATAAGAAGTCAAATATTATGATGCCCGATCAGGGTGCAACAGCTACTCCTGATAATAGCTATGTGGTTTATCCTGATGGAACAATTATTTTACCACTATTAAAGAGTGTAGAGATAGAGGGATTAACAATTAAAGAGCTAAATGCCATGTTAACTGATAGATATAGAGAGTATTTAAAGTCACCTTATGTAAAAGTCAGTATAAAAAATCATAAGGTTTTTGTTTTAGGAGAAGTTGAAAAAAGAGGAGTTATTCCTATAGAAGGTGAGACAATTTCTGTAATAGAAGCGTTAGCTAGAGCTGGAGGTTTAACTGACCATGCAATAAGAAGCCATGTCCGTGTTATAAGTGAGGAGAATGGTAAATATGTAATGCGTACATTAAATCTAAGTAAATTTAGTACATTAAATAGTCATAATTTAATGCTTAAGCATAATAGTATTGTTTATGTTGAGCCTAAAGGAACCAAAGCAGTACGTGTAGCTATAAATGATTATTTACCAATCATGCAAGCAGTATCAAGTGT